>ERZ780195.239-NODE-239-length-57737-cov-20.812021_pt1 | contig 57737 bp, 68 predicted proteins | sample MGYA00511017_ERZ780195 | MGnify/ENA primary metagenome ERZ780195 (study PRJEB29588, sample SAMEA2159974) | human gut metagenome | biome: human gut; feature: human-associated habitat; material: faeces | place: Denmark | collected 2008/2010 ...
TGTCGCCGGGCAGAATCCTGATGAAATTCATTCTGAGCTTTCCGGAAATATGCGCTAATATCGTGTGTCCATTTCCAATGTCAACTTGGAATGTGGTGTTGGGCAGGGACTCGACGACCACGCCCTCGACTTCGATCATATCGGATTTTGCCAAGTGCTATCCCTCCTGGTCTTGATCACCGCCGCTTAACGCGGCTATGGCTTTACGAAGCTCACTATTTGTGATTTTTTCGCTGCTTCTGATCTTCTCAGCCACCAGACTGTGGCTCTCACCCACAAGTGCCACATGCTTGCGGCGCTTGCGCTTGGGATGCTCCAGCCGGCGCTGTTTCCCGTCGGCCAGCAGGAGGAAGTCCCCCTCCGCTGCAAGCACGAAGAAGAGGCTTCCTGCGTCCCTGCCGGCGACTGATCTGACAATGTTTGATTTGGCTATGTCCATGTTACACCAGCGATTTCTCCGGGTCCGTCAGAAGCTCCGGCTCTCCGGCGGTGATCAGGATGGTGTTTTCATAGTGGGCGGCGTTTTTGCCGTCCGCCGTCTTCACGGTCCAGCCGTCCGGCATCTGCTTGATGGCGGCGCTGCCCGCGTTGACCATGGGCTCCACGGCGATGGTCATGCCCCGCAGAAGCCGGGGACCATGGCCGGGGTTGCCGAAGTTGGGCACCTCCGGCGGCTCGTGCATCCGCCGGCCGATGCCGTGACCGACATACTCCCGGACGACGCTGAAGCCGTTGGATTCCACATAGGCCTGCACCGCGGCGGAGATATCCGACAGGCGGTAGCCCTCCCTGGCATACTTGATGCCCTGGAAGAAGCTCTCCTGCGTGACCCGGATCAGCCGCATGGCCTCGTCGGACACCTGCCCGCAGGGGTAGGTGCCGGCACAGTCGCCATGGAAGCCGCCGATGAACGCGCCCACGTCCACGCTGACGATGTCGCCCTCCTTCAGCACCCGCTTGCCGGGGATGCCGTGGATGATCTCATCGTTGACGGAGACGCACACGCTGGCCGGATAGCCGTTGTAGTGCAGGAACGAGGGCGTGGCGCCCTGCTCCGTGATGAACTGGAACACAGCCTTATCGATCTGCTGCGTTGTGACGCCGGGTCTTACCATATCCCGTGCCAGGGCACGGGCTGCCGCGGTAATTTTGCCAGCCCGGCGCATCAACTCGATCTCGTGCGCGGATTTCAGTGTGATCATTCGGACACTCCTAACGCACGGAGGATCAACTGGGTGGTGCCGGCCACGGTGGGCTGGTCCTCCACAGTTTTCAGGAGACCCCGGGCCTCATAGAAGCCCTTGAGGGGTTCCGTCTCTTTATGATAGACCGCAAGACGATCGCGGACCGTCTCAGGGTCATCATCCTTACGCTGCTTGAGCGCGCCGCCGCACACATCGCACACGCCCTCCTTTTTGGGGGGGATGTTGACGATGTGATAGCTGGCGCCGCAGTTCTCGCAGACACGGCGGCCGCCCATCCGGGCGATGATCTTCTCATCGGGGATCTCGATGGCCACCACGGCGTCGAATCTGATACCTGCCTGCTCCAGCGCCTCGGCCTGGGCGATGGTGCGGGGCACGCCGTCCAGGATGTAGCCGTTGGCGCAGTCAGGCTCCTGCAGACGCTCACTGATGATGCCGATGATGACCTCATCGGGCACCAGCTTGCCGGCGTCCATGTACTCCTTGGCCTTCAGGCCGGTGGGAGTGCCGTTCTTGACAGCTGCACGCAGGATGTTACCGGTAGAGATGGTGGGGATACCCAGCGTCTTCTTGATAATGTCCGCCTGAGTGCCTTTGCCGGCACCAGGAGCGCCTAAAAGGATCAGTTTCATGATACACCTCAATTATTCGAGGAAGCCCTTATACTGACGCATCAGCATCTGGGATTCCAGAGCCTGTACGGTCTCCAGCGCAACACCCACCACGATGATGACGGAGGTGCCGCCGATGGACAGGGACGCCACGTTGACGATCTTGCCGATGAGCAGAGGCAGGATGGCCACGACGCCCAGATAGATGGCGCCGAACAGCGTGACCTTGTTGAGGACCTTCTTGATGAAGTCCGCGGTGGGCTTACCGGGGCGGAAGCCGGGGATGAAGCCGCCGTTTTTCTTCAGGTTGTTGGAGATCTCAACCGGGTTGAACTGGATGGTGGCGTAGAAGTAGCTGAAGGCGATGATCATCAGGAAGTAGACGATCATGTACAGCACGCTCTTGCTGTCCACTGCGTTGACCAGCGTGTAGCCGAAGGTACCCTCCTTGGGAGCGGGCAGGAACGCCGCCACCGTGGGGATGATCATGGCGATGGACTGGGCAAAGATGATGGGCAGAACGCCGGACATGTTCACCTTCATGGGCAGCGTGGAGCTCTGGCCGCCGTACATCTTGCGGCCCACCTGGCGCTTGGCGTACTGCACCGGGATGCGGCGCTCGGCGCCGTTGACCCAGGTGATCAGGACGATCAGGGCCAGGATGCCCACCACGACCAGAACGGCCATCCACCAGGCCATGTTGCCGGTGCGCAGGGAGGTGGCCATGTTGCCCACCATGCTGGGCACGCGGGACAGGATACCTGCGAACAGGATGATGGAGATACCGTTGCCGATACCGAACTCGGTGATCTGCTCACCCATCCACATGACGAAGGAGGAGCCGGCGATGAAGGAGACGATGATGACCAGAGCAGCCCAGACGCTGGTGTTGGTCAGGATACCGTAGTTCTTCATCAGGGCGTAGTAGCCCCAGCCCTGCAGGATGGCGATGGCCACCGTTGCGTAACGGGTGATGGACTGGATCTTCTTCTTGCCCTCCTCGCCGCCGTCGCGGGCCATGCGCTCCAGCGCAGGGATGGCGATGGTCAGCAGCTGGATGATGATGGAGCTGTTGATGTAGGGCTGGACGCCCAGTGCGAACACCGTGGCCTCCGCGAAGGCGCCGCCGGACATGACGTTGTACAGGCCCAGGACGGTGGTGCTCAGCTGGTTCAGGTAGTCGCCCAGCAGCTCCGTGTTCACATAGGGAACGGGGATGGCGTTGCCGATACGGAAGATCAGCAGGATCAGGGCGGTGAACACCAGCTTCTTGCGGAGCTCAGGGACCGCCCACGCCTTTTTGATCGTCTGGATCACGTTAGATCACCTCTGCCTTTCCACCGGCTGCTTCGATCGCTTCCTTAGCAGCCTGGGAGAAAGCAGCGGCCTGCACGGTCACCTTCTTGGTAACTTTGCCGTTACCGAGGACCTTGTAGCCGTACTCGCACTTGCTCAGGATACCCTTTGCAAGCAGGGCTTCAGCGGTGACGATCTCGCCGTCCTCAAACTTGTTGAGGGCGCTCAGGTTGATGATTTCCAGGGGCTTGGCAAAAATGTTGTTGAAACCGCGCTTGGGGATGCGGCGGGCCAGAGGCATCTGGCCGCCTTCAAAGCCGATGCGGGTGCCGCCGCCGGAGCGGGCTTTCTGACCCTTATGGCCGCGGCCTGCGGTCTTGCCGTTGCCGGAGCCGTGACCACGGCCCTTGCGATAGGCTTCCTTGGTGGAGCCGGCGGCGGGAGACAGTTCATTCAGTTTCATGCTCTCGCACCTCCTTATTCTACTTCGGTCACCTGCAGCAGGTAACCGATCTTTGCGACCTTGCCGCGGGTCTGAGCGTTGTCAGGCTGCACGGTGGTGTCACCGATCTTACGCAGGCCCAGAGAGTTGGCAGTGGCGATGTGCTTTTCCAGTCTGCCGTTGAGGCTCTTAACGAGCTGGATCTTCAGATTAGCCATGTTCTCTCCTCCTTAACCCACGATCTCGTCCACGCTCTTGCCGCGGGTGCGGGCGACCTCTTCCGGGGTACGCAGAGCCTTCAGGCCCTCAAAGGTGGCGGCAACCACGTTCACGGCGGTGTTGGAACGCAGGCACTTGGTACGGATATCCTTGATACCGGCAGCTTCCATGATGATACGCACGGGGCCGCCGGCGATCACGCCGGTACCGGGGGCGGCGGGCTTCATCAGCACGCGGCCTGCACCGGCCTCGCCGATGATCTCATGGGGGATGGTGCTGCCGGACAGGGAGATGGTGATCATGTTCTTCTTGGCATCCTCGATGCCCTTGCGGATCGCCTCGGGGACCTCGGCGGCCTTGCCCAGACCGAAGCCGACCTTGCCCTTGCCGTCGCCGACGACCATCAGGGCGGAGAACTTCATGACACGACCACCCTTAACGGTCTTGGATACGCGGTTGGTAGCGACTACTTTCTCAATGTACTCGCTCTGCTCTCTTTCAAATCTTGCCATTGATAAGTCCTCCTTCCTTAGAATTCCAGGCCGCCCTCGCGGGCGCCTTCAGCCAGCTCGGCCACACGGCCGTGGTACAGGTAACCGCCGCGGTCGAACACGACCTGGTCGATGCCCTTGGCCTTGCAGCGCTCGGCCACCAGCTTGCCCACGGCGCGGGCAGCAGCCTTGTTGCCGCCGTTGCCCTCGATCTCCTTATCCAGAGAGGAGGCGGACACCAGGGTGTTGCCGGCCACATCGTCGATGACCTGGGCATAGATGTTCTTCTCGCTGCGGAACACGTTCAGACGGGGACGCTCGGGAGTGCCGGACAGCTTGGCACGGACTCTCTTATGGCGCTTCAGACGCTGCGCGTTGGTATCGGGTCTTTTAATCATATCGGCACACCTCCTTACTTCTTGGCGCCGGTCTTACCGACCTTGCGGCGGATGACTTCGTCAACATACTTGATGCCCTTGCCCTTATAAGGCTCGGGAGGACGCTTCTCGCGGACTTCCGCCGCAAACTGGCCCACCTTCTGCTTGTCGGGGCCGGAGATCACGACCTTGTTGGGGCCGGGGACCTCGATGGTGATGCCGTCGATCTCGGCCACCTTCACGGGGTGAGAGTAGCCCAGGTTCATGACCAGCTCCTTGCCTTCCTTAGCGGCACGATAGCCAACACCGTTGATCTCCAGCTCCTTCTTGAAGCCTTCGCTGACGCCAACGACCATGTTGTGCAGCAGAGCGCGGGTCATGCCGTGCAGTGCGCAGTGCAGCTTGTCGTCGGAGGGGCGCTTGACGTGGATGACGTTGCCGTCCTGCTCCAGGATCATCTCGGGGCGCAGAGCCTGCACCAGAGTACCCTTGGGGCCCTTGACGGTAACGACGTTGTTCTCCGCAATGGTGACTTCCACACCGGCGGGGACGGTAATGGGCATTCTACCAATTCTCGACATTGTTCAAATACCTCCTTACCATACGAATGCAAGGACTTCGCCGCCGACGTGAGCCGCGCGAGCGGCCTTGTCGGTCATGACGCCCTTGGAAGTGGATACGATCGCAATACCAAGACCACGCAGCACGCGGGGCAGCTCGTCGGCGCCCACATAGACGCGCAGGCCGGGCTTGGACACGCGGCGCAGGCCGGAGATGACCTTCTCCTTGCCGGCGTTGTACTTCAGGGTGATGCGGATGGTGCCCTGGGTACCGTCGTTGACGATCTGGAAGGACTTGATGTAGCCCTCGTCCAGCAGGATCTGAGCGATGCTCTTCTTCATGTTGGAAGCGGGAACATCCACGGTCTCGTGCTTGGCATTGTTGGCGTTGCGGATACGGGTGAGCATATCGGCAACAGGATCAGTGATGTGCATACTTGTAATTCCTCCTATTTTAGAGTTACAGGCGGATGCCTGTTGAGGCAGCGAGGTATCACTGATAATTTAGTCCGCCGGCACTCACGATGCCGATGTTTAATTACCAGTGACCTTTCGCCATCCTATATTACCGGGAGCCTTGCGGCTCTTAGGTACGTTGGGTCGGCAGGGAGCAGCGCCCTCTGCCCATCTTGGTAGAGATTTTGTTCTCAGACGAGGCGGTGAGGCGATGGCGTACTTTGTGTACGCCGAGCCGCACCAACGAAGTATGAGGACAAAAGATCACCAAGAAGCCTTGCGGACACCGGGGATCTCGCCCTTGTAAGCCAGCGTGCGGAAGCAGATACGGCACACGCCGTAGTCACGCAGGTAGGCGTGGGGACGGCCGCACAGCTTGCAGCGGTTGTACTTACGGGTGGAGAATTTCGCAGGCGCCTGCTGCTTCAGGATCATAGACTTTTTAGCCATTTCGTTCTCCTCCTAATCAGCGTTCAAAGGGAGCGCCGACCAGGGTCAGCAGCTCGCGTGCTTCTTCATCGGTCTGGGCGGTGGTGCAGATGACGATATCCATACCGCGGATCTTGTCGATCTTATCGTACTCGATCTCGGGGAAGATCAGCTGCTCCTTGATACCCAGGGCATAGTTGCCGCGGCCGTCAAAGGCGTTGGCGCTGATGCCGCGGAAGTCACGGACACGGGGCAGAGCCACGTTGAACAGACGATCCAGGAATTCCCACATCTTGTCGCCGCGCAGCGTGACCTTGGCGCCCACGGGCATACCCTCACGCAGCTTGAAGTTTGCAACGGACTTCTTGGCGATGGTGATGATGGCCTTCTGGCCAGTGATGGTGGCCAGATCGCCGCACACAGCGTCCAGAACCTTGGCGTTCTCACGAGCCTCACCGCAGCCCACGTTCACGACGACCTTGTCGATCTTGGGGATCTGCATGGTGGACTTGTAGCCGAACTTCTTGAAGAGAGCGGGAGCCACTTCTTCGGTATACTTAACTTTCAGACGTGCCATTTACTTACTCTCTCCTTTCTCACAGAGCGGCGCCGCAGTGCTTGCACACGCGGACTTTCTTGCCGTCCTTGATCTCATAGGCCACGCGGGTGGGCTTGTCGCACTTGGGGCAGACCACCTGGACCTTGCTGGCGTAGATAGCCGCCTCGCGCTTGACGATGCCGCCCTCTTCGCCCTGCTTGCGGGGCTTGATGTGGCAGGTCACCATGTTGATGCCCTCCACCACGACCTTGCGCTCGCTGGGGACAGTGCCCAGCACCTTGCCGGACTTACCCTTGTCCTTGCCGGACAGAACGACCACCTTGTCGTTCTTCTTGATCTTCAGACTATTCATGTGACCGGCCCTCCTTAAATAACTTCGGGAGCGAGGGACAGGATCTTCATGTAATCCTTGTCGCGCAGCTCACGAGCAACCGGCCCAAAGATACGGGTACCTCTGGGGTTCTTGTCGTCCTTGATGAGGACGGCGGCGTTGTCGTCGAAACGGACGTAAGTGCCGTCGGCGCGGCGGACGCCCTTGGCGGAGCGGACGATCACGGCCTTGACGACCTCGCCCTTCTTCACCTGGCCGCCGGGCGTGCTCTTGCGCACGGAAGCGACGATGACATCACCGATGTTGCCGTACTTGCGCTTGGAGCCGCCCAGAACGCGGATGCACTTGATCTCCTTGGCGCCGGTATTATCGGCAACCTTCAGATAGGACTCTTGCTGAATCATACTTGCGGCACCTCCTTACTTAGCCTTCTCGACGATCTCGACCACGCGCCAACGCTTGTCCTTGGACAGGGGGCGGGTCTCCATCACCTTGACGATGTCGCCGACGCCGCAAGCGTTCTGCTCGTCATGAGCCTTCAGCTTGTAGGTGCGGCCGACAATCTTCTTATACAGAGGATGGGCGACGCGGTCCTCGATGGCGACGACCACGGTCTTGTCCATCTTATCGGAAACGACCTTGCCGACTCTGGTCTTGCGGGAGGAAATTCTCTTCTCTTCCATTTTACTTCTCCTCCTTTTCACGGATAACGGTCTTGACGCGGGCGATGTCGCGCTTGGTCTCGGCGATCTTGAGAGGATTGTCCAGCTGATTGGTTGCGTGCTGCATACGCAGGAAGAACAGATCCTTCTTCAGGGAGTCCAGCTTCTCGTTGAGCTGCTCCACGGTCATTGCACGTACTTCAGTTGCCTTCATCTCATTCACCTACTTCCTGGGCTTCGAGATCCTCGCGCTTGACGATCTTCGTCTTGATGGGCAGCTTGTGGCTGGCCAGACGCAGGGCCTCGCGGGCGACCTCTTCGGAAACACCGGCGATCTCGAACATGACACGGCCGGGCTTGACTACTGCGACCCAATACTCGGGGGAACCCTTACCGGAACCCATGCGGGTCTCAGCGGGCTTCTCGGTGATGGGCTTGTCGGGGAAGATCTTGATCCAGACCTGACCGCCACGCTTGGTATAGCGGGTCATGGCGATACGGGCGGCCTCGATCTGATTGCTGGTGATCCAGCTGGGCTCCAGGGCGACCAGACCGTACTCGCCGTAGGTCACCTTATTGCCGCGCATGGCCTTGCCGGTGAGGCGGCCACGGTGTACTCTGCGGTACTTAACTCTCTTGGGCAGAAGCATTACTGAGCGCCTCCTTCTTTCTTTTCTGCGGGCTTGCGGAAGCCGCCCTCGGGACGGGGACCGCGGTTGAAGCCGCCGTTCTGACGGTCACGGTTGAAGCCGCCGTTCTGGCCATCGCGGCGGAAACCACCGCGGCGGTCGCCGTCACGACGGTTGCCGCGACGCTCACGACGCTCCTGATAGGGCTTGCTGGTGTCCAGGGTGCGCGGGGTGGTGCGCAGAGCCTGGGACAGGATCTCGCCCTTGTAGATCCACACCTTCACGCCGATGCGGCCGAAGGTGGTAGCAGCCTCAGCGAAGCCGTAGTCGATGTCGGCGCGCAGGGTCTGCAGGGGGATGGTGCCCTCGTGATAGTGCTCGGAGCCGGCGATCTCACGGCCGCCCAGACGGCCGCCGCAGTTGCACTTGATGCCCTTGGCGCCGGCGCGCATGGCGCGGCCCATGGCGTTCTTCATGGCGCGGCGGTGGGAGATACGCTTCTCCAGCTGAGCGGCGATGTTCTCGGCCACCAGCTGCGCGTCCATATCGGGGTTGCGGACCTCGACGATGTTCAGCTTCACGGTCTTGCCGATCAGCTTTTCCACGTCCTTGCGGTACTGCTCGATCTGCTCGCCGCCCTTGCCGATGACCACGCCGGGGCGGGCCACGTGCAGGTAGATGGTGACGACCTCGTTGCTGCGCTCGATCTCGATCTTGGAGACACCGGCGGCAAACAGCAGCTTCTTCAGGTACACGCGGATCTTGTGGTCCTCGACCAGCAGGTCGCCGACCTTCTCATTGCTGGCATACCAGCGGGAATCCCAGTCTTTGATGACGCCCACGCGCATGCCATGGGGATTGACTTTCTGACCCATTTAACTGTTCCTCCCTTTCTTAGTCTCTCTCGGCGACGGCCAGCGTCACGTGAGAGGTTCTCTTGTTAATGCGGTAGGCGCGGCCCTGTGCCCGAGGCATCATGCGCTTGAGGATGGGGCCGGGGGTGGCGAACACCTGAGTGACCACCAGCTTGTCCGGATCCATGCTGAAGTTGTTCTCAGCATTGGCGCAGGCGCTCTTGAGCAGCTTCACCAGCGGCTCGGAGGCGGACTTGGGGGTGTTCATCAGGATGGCCATGGCAGTCTTGGCATCCTTGCCGCGGATCAGATCGCAGACGATCTGGACCTTGCGGGGAGAGATGCGGACGTATCTCAGATATGCTTTCGCTTCCATATTACTCTGCATCCTCCTTTTACGCTTTCTTGGTGTGGCCGCGGAAGGTACGAGTGGGTGCGAACTCACCCAGCTTGTGACCCACCATGTCCTCCTGCACGTAGACAGGCACATGACGGCGGCCGTCGTGGACAGCGATGGTATGGCCGACGAAGGCGGGGAAGATGGTGGAGCTGCGGCTCCAGGTCTTCAGCACGTTCTTCTCGCCCTTGGCGTTCATTTCTTCGACCCGCTTCAGCAGCTCAGGGGCAACATACGGGCCTTTTTTGATAGATCTGCTCATATTCTCTTGCCTCCTTTACTTCACGTTGCGACGCTTGACAATGAACTTGTCGGTGGGATTCTTCTTCTTGCGGGTCTTGTAACCCAGAGCCGGCTTGCCCCAGGGAGTGACAGGGCCGGGACGACCCACGGGGGACTTGCCTTCACCACCGCCGTGGGGGTGGTCGCAGGGGTTCATGACGGAACCGCGGACGGTGGGACGCCAACCCATGTGACGCTTGCGGCCGGCCTTACCGATCTGGATGTTCTCGTGCTCCAGATTGCCCACCTGCCCGATGCAGGCGGTGCAGTTGGTGCGGATGATGCGGACCTCGCCGGAGGGCATACGGATCTGGGCGTTGGCGCCCTCCTTGGCCATCAGCTGGGCGTAGGCACCGGCGGAGCGGACCAGCTGGGCGCCCTTGCCGGGATGCATCTCGATGTTGTGGATCACAGTACCCACGGGGATGTTGGCGATGGGCAGGCAGTTGCCGGGCTTGATGTCGGCAGCGGCGCTGGAGATCACCTTATCACCGGCGGTCAGGCCGACGGGCGCGATGATGTAGCGCTTCTCGCCGTCCTCGTACTGCACCAGCGCAATGTTGGCGCTGCGGTTGGGATCGTACTCCAGACGCAGGACGGTGGCTTCCATATCCACCTTGTCGCGCTTGAAGTCGATGATGCGGTACTTGCGCTTCTCGCCGCCGCCGCGATGGCGGACGGTGATGCGGCCGTAGCTGTTGCGACCAGCGTTCTTCTTCAGCACCTCGGTCAGACCGGCCTCGGGCTTGGCGTGCTTATCGATGCCGTCGAAGCCGGAGACAGTCATGTGCCGGCGGGAAGGGGTGGTCGGCTTAAAAGTTTTGATAGACATTCTCTACACTCCCTTCTCTTACACCATACCCTCGAAGAACTCGATGGTCTTGGAATCTTCAGTCAGCTGGACATAAGCCTTTTTCCAGCTCTTGCGCTGGCCGGGACGGCCGGCGCCCATGCGCTTGGTCTTGCCATCGTAGTTGATGGTGTTGACCTTGGCGACCTTCACGCCGAAGATCTTCTCCACGGCGTTCTTGATCTCGATCTTGCCGGCGGTGGGAGCCACTTCAAAGACGTACTTCTTTTCGGAAGTAGCGGCCATGGAGCGCTCGGTAATGACCGGACGGATGATGATGTCGTATACGTTAGCCATTATGCGAACACCTCCTCGATTACTGCGAGGGCTTCCTTATCCAGCACCAGATACTTGGCGTTCAGAATGTCGTAGACATTGATGAGGTTCGCCATGGAAGTAACGACGCCGGGGATGTTGCGGGCGCTCTTGACGATGATCTCGTCCTTGGCGGGGGTGACCACCAGAGACTTGCCGTCAGCCTTGACGGCGGTCAGGAAAGCGCGGAAGTCCTTGGTCTTGATGCTGTCCATCTTGATGCTGTCGATGACGATGATCTCGCCGGCAGCGGCCTTGGCGGACAGAGCGGATTTCATAGCCAGTCTCTTGACCTTCTTGTTCAGAACGTAAGAGTAGCTGCGGGGCTTGGGGGCGAACACGATGCCGCCGTGGGTCCACTGGGGCGCACGGGTGCTGCCCTGACGGGCGTGACCGGTGCCCTTCTGGCGCCAGGGCTTCTTGCCGCCGCCGGAAACCTCGGCGCGGGTCAGAGCGCTCTGGGTGCCCTGACGGCAGTTGGCCAAGTGGTTCTTCACCACTTCGTGGACAACAGCGGTGTTCGGCTCGATGCCGAAGATGCCGTCGTTCAGTTCAACAGTACCGACCTCAGCGCCGGCCATGTTCAAAACTTTGATGGTAGACATATCCTTAAGCACTCCTTTCCTTACTTAGTACGGGCGGAAGCCTTCTGCGGGTTACGACCGGAAGCCTTCTGCGGGTTGTTGCTGATACCGGTGTCGGTATGCTTGACGCGGTGGGTCTTGACGGTGCTCTTGATGAGGACCAGACCGCCCTTGGGGCCGGGAATGGCGCCGCGCACAGCGATGAGATTCAGCTCGGGATCGACCTTGACGATATCCAGGTTCTGGATGGTGACCTGATCGCAGCCCATCTGGCCAGCGCCGATCTTGCCCTTGAAAATACGGCTGGGATCGGTGGTGGAGCCCATGGAACCGGCGTGACGATGGACGGGGCCGCCGCCGTGGCTCATGGGAGTACGGCCGGCGTTCCAGCGCTTCACAACGCCCTGATAGCCGTGGCCCTTGCTGGTGCCGGTGACGTCCACGAAGTCGCCCTCTTTAAAGGTGTCGGCCTTCACGATGTCGCCGATGTTCAGCTCAGCCGCGTTGTCCAGGTCAAACTCGCGCAGGTACTTCTTGGGAGCGACGCCGGCCTTGTTCAGGTGGCCCATCTCGGGCTTGGTCAGCTTGCGCTCGGGGATATCCTCGTAGCCCAGCTGCACAGCGGCGTAGCCTTCCTTCTCGGCAGTCTTCTTCTGGACGACGGTGCAGGGACCCGCCTCGATCACGGTGACGGGGATCACCTTGCCGTTCTCGTCGAAGATCTGAGACATACCGACTTTCTTGCCAATGATTGCCTTCATGTATGATCCTCCTTAAAGGTTATTGGTCGACATAGTTCAATCCGCATTGGGGCAGATCGCTTGCTCTGCCGACGTAACCCCCGCCCGCCTCACGCAAGTCGGCGAGCGGTCGGGTAGCAAGCAGTTTATTTGCAGGGATATTATATAAGGTGGGTTACAGCTTGATCTCGATCTCCACACCGGCGGGCAGATCCAGAGCCATCAGCGCCTCCACGGTCTTGGGGGTGGAGTTGGTGATGTCGATCAGTCTCTTGTGGGTGCGGCGCTCGAACTGCTCACGGCTGTCCTTATACTTGTGGGTAGCGCGCAGGATGGTGACGATCTCTTTCTTGGTGGGCAGAGGGATGGGGCCGGACACGCTGGCGCCGGTGCGCTTGGCGGTCTCAACGATCTTCTCTGCGGACTGGTCGATGACCTGGTGGTCATAGGCCTTCAGACGAATGCGAATCATTTCTTTTGCCATTTGGTCTTTTCCTCCATGTTTTCGTACGGTTTTTTCTGCGTGACCTACTGCCGTACGGCGGGAAATTTCTTATTCACCGTTCCGTGCGTATCATTCCGGCTCATAAGAAACACCGGCTTCTGGCCGGTGTCCTTCTGGCGCGGCGATCTACGCCGGCGAACAGAAATCTCTCAGCCGCCCGATTATCGGACATACTCCCCGGAAGTTACCTCCTTTTCGGAGCAATCTCCCGGTTCATCGCATTGCAAACGCTCCCGGGTGTGTTGTCCCCGTTACGCGCGTACCTGCATATAATATAGGAAAAACCGCGTGGTGTCAAGTAGGTTTTTCTATTTTGTCAACAAAATTTCCATGAAATTTTCAGCACTTTTGACGGGCATAGATATTGTGCCGCCGGGGCTGCTCCCCTCCCCTATCTGGGGGCCGAGCGGCAGAAAAAGAGCCGCCCGAAGGCGGCTCTTCTGCGTATTTGTGCCGTTTTGCGCCTTTTGAATATCCTGTCGCTCAGATCCGCTTCCACTTGGCGCCGTTGGGGATGTCGGTGACCTCGATGCCCTTGGCCTTCAGCTCGTCGCGGATGCGGTCGGCCTCGGCGAAGTTCTTGGCCTTCTTGGCGTCGGCCCGGGCGCGGATCAGCGCCTCCACCTCGCCGTCCGTCTCGCCGGACTCGCTGATGACAGTGAACTCGCCGGCAGGCGCGGCAGCGGCCTGCTTGCTGCGCAGCTGCGCCGCCTTCTCCAGCAGCTTCAGTCCCAGCACGGTGTCGAAGCTGTCCAGCAGAGCCAGCTTGGTCTTATCGTTGGTCTTGGCCTTCAGCACGTCGTACAGCACGGTGACGGCCATGGAGGTGTTCAGGTCGTTGTCCATGGCGGCGGTGAACTTGGCCTTATACTCGTCAAAGGCGGCCTGCTCCACCTCGCCCTCGTCCTTCAGGGCGGCGATGCGGGTCAGCAGCTTGTTGTAGGCCACAGTGGCGTTGTCCAGATTCTCCCAGGTGAACACCAGGCTCTTGCGGTAGTGGCTCTGGAGGCAGAAGAAGCGGTAGGCCAGGGGGTCATAGCCCTTCTCCTCCAGCAAGGAGACGGTGAGGAACTCGCCCTTGGACTTGGACATCTTGCCGTGGTCGGTGTTCAGATGGGCCACATGGCACCAATGGGGGCACCACGGGTGGCCCAGATAGCTCTCGGACTGGGCGATCTCGTTGGTGTGGTGGGGGAAGGCGTTGTCCACGCCGCCGCAGTGCAGGTCCAGGTACTCGCCGTTGTACTTCATGGAGATGCCGGAGCATTCAATGTGCCAGCCGGGGTAGCCCACGCCCCAAGGGGAATCCCATTTCAGGGCCTGATCCTCGAACTTGGACTTGGTGAACCACAGCACGAAGTCGTTCTTATTGCGCTTGTTGGTGTCCTCCTCCACGCCCTCGCGGACGCCCACCGCCAGATCCTCCTCGTTGTGGTCGTTGAAGATGTAGTAGCGCTGGAGCTTGCTGGTGTCGAAGTACACGTTGCCGCCGGCCACATAGGCGTAGCCGGTGTCGATGAGCTTGGTGATGATCCGGATATAGTCGTCGATAAGGCCGGTGGCGGGCTGCACCACATCGGGGCGCTTGATGTTCAGCTTCTGGCAGTCGGAGAAGAACGCATCGGTGTAGTACCGGGCGATCTCCATGACGGACTTGTGCTCGCGCCGAGCGCCCTTGAGCATCTTATCCTCGCCCTCGTCGGCGTCGGAGGTCAGGTGTCCCACGTCGGTGATGTTCATGACGCGATTCACGTCGTAGCCGGCGTAGCGCAGGTACTTCTCCAGCACGTCCTCCATGATGTAGGAGCGCAGGTTGCCGATGTGGGCGAAGTGGTACACCGTGGGGCCGCAGGTGTACATCTCCACATGGCCGGGGGTGTGGGTCTTGAACTCCTCTTTCTTGTGGGTGGCGGAATTATACAGATACATGATGAGCCTCCTATAATCTACATTATGAATATAGTTTGGTAAATAAAACGCCTCCCATGCCCGCAGGCATGAGAGGCGAAAGGATACTTCGCGGTTCCACTCTCGTTTATCACTCAGGTGCGGCCCATGACGCAGGCCATGCGGAGGGCGTCCACAGCCCTCGCGCTCCCGGACGCACTTTCTGTCCGCAGCGGGTGAGCGGGCTTGCAGCCGATGGCCCCCTCTCTCTTGCCCCGTGGGATGGACATACTCTTTCCGATCAACGCGCTATTCGGTTGGGTCTTATGGTAGCAAAATTTCGCGTGGGTGTCAAGTCATTTGATACTCTTGAACACATCGGCGTTCTTGGCGAAATACTCGATGCCGGAATAGACGGTGGTCACCAGGATCACGCCCTGGCACACATAGTTGAGCCACTGGGGGATGCCCAGCAGGATCAGGCAGATACACACCATGGTGCTGGCGGTCTTGATCTTGCCCGACCAGCCGGCGGCGATAACGCGGCCCTTCTCCACCGCCACAAGGCGCATGCCGGACACGGCAAACTCCCGCAGCAGCACGATGGCCAGCACCCACGCGGCAAACGTGCCCTCCTCCACGAACCAGCACAGCGCCGCCATCACAAGGCACTTGTCCGCCAGCGGGTCCATGAATTTGCCGAAATCGGAGACCTGGTTATAGTGGCGGGCGATGTAGCCATCCAGCAGGTCGGTGAGACAGGCGACGATGTAGATGCCCAGCGCCACATAGCGGCAGCCGGGGAAGCCCCAGTACAGCACCACCAGAAAAGCGGGGATCATCAGCACCCGCAGGATCGTCAGTTTGTTCGCGGTCGTCATGTATGTATCAGCCTTTCGTTTTGGTGTTTCCGCGCCGCCGGCAGGTGCAGCCGCGCGCTGACGGTATTGTAGCACGGGCAGCGGGAAATGAAAAGTCTTTTTTACTCCGCCAGCTCGCCGGTAAGCTCGCCGTCCATGGCGCCGGTGATGCGCACCGGCACGAACTCGCCCGCCTCCACCTCGTGGTCGGCGGTGAAATAGATCCGGCCGTCGATGTCGGGGCTTTCGGCGTAGCTGCGGCCCACGAACATCATGGCCTGGTTGTCAAACCCGTCGCACAGCACCTCCGTGACGCCGCCCATGCGGCTGTCGTTGAAGTCGTCCATGATGCGGGACTGCACGTCCACGATGAGATCGGCCCGGCGCTCGGCCTCGTCGGTGTCCACCCGGTTGAGCATCTTGGCGGCAGGGGTACCCTCCTCCGGAGAGTAGGGGAATACGCCGGCCCGCTCGATGCGCACCTCCTGCAAGAATTCGCACAGCTCCTCGAAGGCGGCCTCGTCCTCGTAGGGCAGGCCGGTGATGAGGCTGGTGCGCAGCACCAGACCGGGGATGCGGCCGCGCAGCTTCCGGAACAGCGCCAGCAGCTCCGCCTTGTCGCCCCGGCGGTTCATGGCCTTCAGCACCTTGTCGTTGCAGTGCTGGATGGGGATGTCCAGATAGGGCAGCACCTTCTCCTCATCGGCGATGGTGTCGATCAGCTCGTCGGTGAACTCGTCCGGGTACAGGTAGTGCAGACGGATCCAGTGGAAATCCAGCCTGCACAGCTGGCGCAGCAGTGCCGCCAGCTTCCGCTCGCCGTAGAGGTCGATGCCGTAGCGGGTGATGTCCTGTGCGATGACGATGCACTCCTTCACCCCGGCATCCGCCAGACGCCGGGCCTCGGCCAGCACGTCCTCCATGCGGCGGCTGCGGTAGCGGCCCCGCAGAGACGGGATGACGCAGTAAGCGCAGCGGTTGTCGCAGCCCTCGGCGATGCGCAGATAGGCGTAGTGGCCCGGCGTGGTCAGCACCCGGTCGAATTCGTCGATCATGCCGTGGATGTCCGCGAAGCGGCAGGGCCGCCCGCCGGCCATCAGCTCCTCCAGCGCCGGCACGATCTCGCCGTAGCTGCCGGTGCCCATGATGCCGTCCACCTCCGGCAGCTCCGTCAGGATCTCCTGCTGGTAGCGCTGGGTGAGACAGCCGGTGACCAGGATCTTCTGCACCTGTCCCGCCGCTTTCAGCTCCGCCGCAGAGAGGATGGTGTCGATGGCCTCCTCCTTGGCGCTGTCGATAAAGCCGCAGGTGTTGATGACCACCACGTCGGCGCCGGCAGGCTCCTCCTGCAGGGTGTGCCCCGCGTCGCGGCACAGCGCCATCATCTGCTCGGTATTCACCAGATTCTTGGCACAGCCAAGGGAAATAAAGGATACTTTCACGTTCGTCACCTCATGTTTCGTCGATCTCTTGCCCCAGCTCGTTGAGGGCGGGGCGGATATCCTGCCAGCCAAAGCCCCGGCGCTGGAGGGCGGCGGCCAGACGGCGGCTGTCCTCCGGGGTCAGCGGGCGTCCCCGCAGCCTGCTGCGGAGAAATTTCCGGATGGCCTCCTCCGGCGGCGGCAGCTGCTCCAGCGCCTCGTCCCACAGCTCCTTGGGCACGCCCCGGCGGTGCAGCTCCTGCCGGACGCGGCCGGGGCCGTAGCCCATGGCGCCGTAGTGCCGGGCGATAACGCCGGCATAGGCGGCGTCGTCCACCGCCCCCAGCTCCTCCAGCCAGTCCGCCGTGTCGGCGGCGTCCTCCGGCGCGGCGCCCTTCTTCGTCAGGCGGCTGGTCAGCTCCTTTTTGGAGAGCATCCGCCCGGCGGCCATGCTGGCGCCCCGGCGCTTGGTGTCGCTGCGGCGAGCCGCCGCCTCCAGCGCCGCCAGCGTTTCCGGCGTCAGGTCGAGGCCCTGATATAAGCCAAATTGCAGGAGCTCCGCGCCGGTGATCCGGAGGATGCTGCCATCCTCCAGATACACCAGCACGCGCTCCTGCTTGTGTTTGGAATTTTCCAGCCGTTCGATGCGCATCAGTCCGCGTCGTCGAAGTCGTCGGCGGACACGTCCACCGCGCGGCCCGCCGCCTTGGCGGCGGTGCGGGACTGTGCGCCCATCAGCTTGTGGAAGTTCTCGCGGACGGCTGCCTCCAGCTTGTCCGCCTCCTCCGGATGGTCGCGGAAATACTGCTTGGCGGCGTCGCGGCCCTGTCCCAGACGGACCTCGCCCATGTTGAACCACGAGCCGCTCTTCTGCACCAGATCCAGCTTCACCGCCAGATCCAGCAGGTCGCCCAGCTTGCTGATGCCCTCGCCGTACATGATGTCGAACTCCGCCTCACGGAACGGAGGGGCCACCTTGTTCTTCACCACCTTGGCGCGGGTGCGGTTGCCGATGACCTCGCCGCCGGACTTCAGCGTCTCGATGCGGCGCACGTCGATGCGGACGGAGGCGTAGAACTTCAGGGCCCGGCCGCCGGTGGTGACCTCGGGGTTGCCGTACATGACGCCCACCTTCTCGCGGAGCTGGTTGATGAAGATGACGATGGAATTGGTCTTGTTGATGACGCCGGTGAGCTTGCGCAGCGCCTGGCTCATCAGCCGGGCGTGAAGGCCCACAAAGCTGTCGCCCATCTCGCCCTCGATCTCGGCGCGGGGCACCAGCGCGGCCACGGAGTCCACCACCACCACGTCGATGGCGCCGGAGCGCACCAGCGCCTCCGTGATCTCCAGTGCCTGCTCGCCGGTGTCGGGCTGGGAGATGAGCATATCCTCCACATTGACGCCCAGTGCCTTGGCGTAGGTGGGGTCCAGCGCGTGCTCGGCGTCCACAAACGCCACCTCGCCGCCCATCTTCTGAGCCTCCGCCAGCACATGGAGCGCCAGCGTGGTCTTACCGGAGGACTCCGGCCCGTAGATCTCCACGATACGGCCCCGGGGCAGTCCGCCGATGCCCAGCGCCAGATCCAGCGACAGGGAGCCGGTGGGGATGGCCTCCACATTCAGGGTGCTCTCCGCGCCGTAGCGCATGATGGAGCCCTTGCCGTACATCTTCTCGATCTGCTGCATGGCTGTCTCCAGCGCCTTTTTCTTGTCGGACACCGCCGTGCTCTGGACCGCAGGTTCTTTCTTCGCTGCCATTGTTCCGTCCTCCTCCGTTGTGATACCTTGATATTATGGGAATCGCTGTCCCGAAATCAGGACAGTTCAGATCTCCGTGTGCAGGATGCCCCAGACCACCCGTGGGATGCCGTTGAGGTCGGGGATCACCTCGATGTCGCCGAAGCCCACAGCGCGCATGATCCGCAGCACGTCGTCGGCCTGGCCGATGCCCACCTCGAAGTACAGCCGTCCGCCGGGGCGCAGCACCTCCCGCCAGCTGCCGCAGATAGCCCGGTAGAAATCCAGTCCGTCGGCGCCGCCCTTCAGGGCCAGGTGCGGCTCATAGTCCCGCACCGAGGGGTCCAGCCCGGCGATGTCGCCGTCGGGGATGTAGGGCGGGTTGGACACAATGCAGTCAAACTCCCCCAGCCGGGCAGGCGCCTTCTCCAGCGCGTTGAGCTGCATGGACACCACCTGACCGGACAGTCCGGTGCGGCGGATGTTCTGGCGGCAGACGCGCAGCGCCCCCTCGTCCAGCTCGCCCAGCACCACATGGCTGCTAGGAACGTGCTTCGCCACGGCAAGACCGATGCAGCCGGAGCCGGCGCACAGATCCAGCACCCGGGGGCCGTCCATGCCCCGCAGGCCCTCGATGGCTGCGGCGGCCAGCACCTCCGTGTCCGGGCGGGGAATGAGCACCCGCTCCGAGATGTCCAGCGGCAGGCCGTAGAACTCCCACTCGCCGATCAAATACGCCACCGGCTCGCCGGCCAGATGGCGCTCCACCAGCGCCCGGGCCTGCCGCTCCACCGTGTCCGGCACATAGAGCCGGCTGTCCCGGCTCAGCTCCTCCCGGCTCTTGCCGGCGGCGCAGCACACCAGCTCCCGGGCCTCCAGCGTGGCGGCGGGCAGCCCCGCCTTATAGAGCTGCTGGCGGATATCTAAATACAAATTGTTATATGTGATCGCCATAATACGTCGTGTTATCCCCTTTTACCACTGATCTTTCCCTTTTTCGTCGGGGATCACCAGCTTCATGGCCTCGATGGCCACCTCGATCATGGCGTCGTCCGGCTCGTTGGTGGTGAAGTTCTGCATCCACATACCGGGCGCGGAGAGGATGCGGGTCACCACATTGTCGTGGGCGCCCACGAAGCGGTTGAACTCATAGGTCACGCCCACCACGGGGATGAGCAGCAGCAGCTTGACGCCGATGCGCACCCAGATGTTCTGCCAGTCGATGTAGGGAAACACGATGCTGGACACCAGGATCGACACGATGATGACCACGAACAGGAAGCTGGTGCCGCAGCGGGGGTGGTGCTTGGGCTGAGGGCGGACATTCTCCACCGTCAGCGGCAGCCCCGCCTCGTAGCAGAAGATGGTCTTGTGCTCCGCGCCGTGATAGCAGAACACCCGGTGGACATCCTTCTGCTTGGAGCACAGGATCAGATAGGTCAGAAAGACCGCCACCTTCACCACGCCCTCGATGATGTTGTGGACGGCGGCGCTCTTCGCGTGGAACAGCCCGGCGATGAACGTGGGCAGCAGCATGAACAGCACCAGCGTCAGCCCCAGGCTGAGAATGACGGAGAACGCCACGATCAGCGACTGCAGCTTTTCCGCCGGGATGTGCTTTTCCAGCCACTGGTCAAATTTGCCGGGCTTTGCATCCTCCTCATCGGGAAAATAATCCGCTGAGAACATCAGTGCCTTCACGCCGGTGATCATGGAACTGATGAACGTCACGGCGCCGCGGAGAATGGGGATACCCAGAATGGGATACCGGTCCTTGATGAACTTTCGCTCCGTCACCTTGGTGACCAGTCCCTCCGGAGAGCGAACCACGATGGCGTCCTTCTCCGGGCCGCGCATGAGAATACCTTCGATCAGTGCCTGTCCGCCGATGGTAGTGCGGAAGGCGCCCTGCTTCTTTTCCATATGCCTGAATGATCCTTTCTGAGGCAAGCATACCACAGCTCGCCGAAAAATGCAACAGTTGTTCGATTTTTTTACAGTTCTTTTTCTGTCTCCCGCTTCAGCGGCAGGCGGATGGTGACCACCGTACCGCCGCCGGCGGCGTTGCCGATGTCGAACTGTCCGCCGTGGAGGTTGACGATCTCATCGCAGACCGCCAGCCCGATGCCGCTGCCCCGCGCCCGGGAGGAGCCCTTGTAGAACTTCTGCTTCACATAGGGCAGCTCCGCCGCCGGGATGCCGGGGCCGAAGTCCCGGATGGTGATGACATAGGCCTCGTTCTCCTGCGTCAGGCGGACGACGATGCGCTTGCCGGAGCCGCCGTGCTTGGCGGCGTTGTCCAGCACGTTGCAGAACACCTGCTTCAGCCGCTCCGGGTCGCCGGTGATGGGCTCGTCGTACAGGGCCTTGTCGCTGGTGTACTCCAGAGAGATGCCGTCCTGCCGGAACAGCTCCCGATAGGTGTAGACCGCGTCCTCCAGCTCCGCCTGCAGGTCGGTGTCCTCCACCTGTAAGGTGAAGCGTCCGTCGGTCATCTTGGAGAAGTCCAGCAGCTCCTCCACCATGTTGGTCAGGCGGCGGGACTCCTTGAGGATGATCTGCACGCCGCGCCGCAGCTGCTGCGCGTCGCAGGACTCGTCCTCCAGCAGCGTCTCGCCCCAGCCGTTGATGGCCGTCAGCGGCGTGCGCAGCTCGTGGGACACGGAGGAGATGAACTCCGACTCCATCTTCTCGCTCTGGCTGATCTTCAGGGACATGTCGTTGATGTTGTCCACCAGCACGCCCATCTCATCGGTGTATTTGTTGGGGATCTGGATGCCGTAGCTGCCGCCGGAGATGCGCTTGGCCGCCTCCGACACCGCCGACACCGGCGCCACCACGTTGTTGATGAAGATGGAGCTGGACAGGAAGATCAGGCAGATGACGGCGGCCATAACGCCGCAGACCACCAGCACCGTTAGGAACACCTGACGGTTCAGTTCGCCGATGCCGGTGACGTAGCGCATGACGCCCACCACCTGCCCGTTGTACTTCAACAGGCTGGAGGCGGCGATGATCCGCTCGCCGGTGGCCTCGTCCCGGCCCACAAAGTCCTGCACCGTGCCGCTCTCCACGGCACGGGCGATCTCCGGCGTGCCGGGATAGGTGCCTGCCGTCAGACCACGGGTGGTGACCTCCACCCTCCCGGCGCTGTTGAGGAATTGCAGCTCGATGCGGTCGGACTCGTCAAAGGTGGCGGCGTACAGCGTGGCGCTGCGGTAATACTCTTTGTAGCCGGTCATGACATAGGTGTTGAAGTAGTCCGCGCCGGAGGACGCCTTGGCCCGCAGGGTGGAGCGGGCGCTGTTGTAGTAGTTGCTGGCAAAGCCCACGGAGATAAGGACGCCCACCAGCAGCAGTATGGCGGCCACGGGGACGATACTCCCGGCCAGCCAGCGGCGGCGCAGGCCCTGTACCTTGGGCAGCTTGGCAGGCATATTCCTCAGCTCCCTTCAGATAAGATGTGTGCCGCACGCAGTATGCGCGGCAGGTATTTCCCGCCGAGACGCGGTGCATCCCTGACGGCGAGAGATTTTTCGTTGAGACAAGGCGCGAAGCCGCCGCTGTACTTTGTGTACAGCAAGGCTTTGCAACGCAGTATCAACGAAAAAGATCCGCCGTCAGAAGCCCCACTTGTAGCCATATCCCCAGATCGTGGTAATATAGGTGGGATTTGTGGCGTTGTCCTCGATCTTGAGACGGAGGCGGCGGATATTGACATCGACGATCTTGAGCTCGCCGAAGTAGTCGTGGCCCCAGACGAGGTCAAGGATCTCCTCGCGGGAGAGGGCTTTGCCGGGATTCTCCATGAACATTTTCATGATGGAGTACTCGACTTGGGTGAGCTTGATGCGCTGGCCGTTCTTCTCGAGGGTGCGGTTGCGGGTATTGAGAAGGAAGGGGGGCTGCTCGATCTCGCCGGCGTCCACGGCGGCGCCGCCGGAGCGGCGCATGAGGGCGTCGACGCGGGCGGTAAGCTCAGCGGGAGAGAAGGGCTTGGTGACGTAGTCGTCGGCGCCGGTCATGAGGCCGGTGACCTTGTCCATCTCCTGGGAGCGGGCGGTGAGCATGATGATGCCGATGGAGGCGTTGGTGGCGCGGATGCGGCGGCAGACCTCGAAGCCGTCGATGCCGGGAAGCATGATGTCCAGCAGGGCCACGCGGACGTCGGCGTGCTGCTTCAGCTTGTCCAGGGCCTCCTCGCCGGTCTCGGCCTCCACCACCTCGTAGCCGGCGCGGCGGAGATTGATGACGATAAAGCTGCGGATACTGGATTCGTCCTCCAGGACCAGAACCTTTTTCATAGCGGGCTCCTTTCTCAGGAATTGTTCCATGTGCCGAGGATGAGGCTGAAGCTGCGGCGCAGCAGATCCTCATCCATGCCGTAGTAGGGGGCGATCTCGTAGACCTCGCCGGCGTAGACCGTGGTGGCCTGACGGCGCAGGACGATGCGGCTGCCCATGCGGCTGCGGTTATCCCGGTTTTCACCGGTGATGGTGTAGATGGTGAGCACGGAGTCTCCGTTGATGCGGAGGGTCATCTGGCTCTCGTTCTGGATGCCGCCGGTAACGGCGTCCACCTCCCAGCTCCACCAGCTGGCGGGGATGGTGAAGTACCAGCCGCTGGACAGGCTGTGATAGGTCTTGGCGGTCTGCTGGAAGCGGCCGTCGGACTGCCAGCTCATCCAGGAGACGAGGCCGTCCGTCTGCTCGGCGGCGCTGTCGCCCAGGGGGCAGGGTATCTCGGTAACGCCGTCGCCGTCGATGTCCTGAGGGGCCAGCTGGCGGTAGGGATAGACGGCGGCGGAGACGCCGCTGGTCTTATCCAGCGCCACGTTGACAAGGCCCGCCTCCGGCCGGTAGATGAGGATGTCGGTGACGGCCATGCTGGTGGTATCCACACCGGTGATGAACACGGCGGGGGTGTCCCTGTCCGCCATGCCGGTGACGACGCTGCCCCGGTTCAGGGCGGTCATGGAGCTGGACAGGCGGCAGCGGTAGGATACGCCCATCTGCTCCTCCTGCCAGCCGTAGAACTCCGCCACGGGGCCAAGCTCGCCGTCGGCCCGGATCACCAGCAGGCTGGGAGCGCCGTCGCCGTTGAGATCCTGGATGCTGAAACGGCTGTAGCCGCAGGACATGAGGGCCACCGGCTCCGGCTCGATGGAGTAGGCCGCCAGCGTCTGGACATCGGCGCTGATGCGCCAGCCCACGATCAGCTCCTGGCGGCCGTCGCCGTTGAGATCCTGATAGTACACGCTGTCCACGGCGGTGCCGCTGCTCTCGATGGTGCACAGCAGGCTGTAGCTGTCGTCTCCGTCCAGGCGGTACACCATGATCTTCAGAGGCTTTTCGTCGGCGCTGCGGCGCAGGAACACCAGCGCCTCCTGCCGGCCGTCGTCCTCCAGATCCACCATCTGCACGGACTGGATGTTCCGCCCGCCGGAGGGGGATGCGTACTCGTAGCCCTGGGAGATGAGGCTGTCCAGCTGCTGGGAGAGTCCGGTGTACTCCGGCGCCATGCGGGGCAGGGTGAACAGCTGCTCCACGGAGGAGTCGAACACGGTGCAGCCGGACAGAACGGCGGCCAGCGCCAGCCCCGCCAGCAGCAGGATGCATTTTTTCACGGCACGCTTCACGGCGGCTCCCCCCTTTCGGCATATGTCCTCAGTATATATCAATGTATACTATACCACAGTCCGCTGCATTTTGGTAGTGCTTTTTGCGTTTTCCTGCCGGGTATCGGCGGCAAAAAAGGAACGCACCCGCCGGTGCGTTCCTTTTTTTGCCGTATCATGCGTTCTCCGCCAGATAGCGGGCCACGTAGACGCCGCTGGCCGACGCGTGGGACAGGGAGTGGGTCACGCCGCTGCCGTCGCCGATGACAAACAGGCCCTTGTGGGGCGTCTCCAGATTCTCGTCCAGCGCCACCTCCATGTTGTAGAACTTCACCTCCACGCCATAGAGCAGGGTGTCGTCGCTGGCGGTGCCGGGGGCGATCTTGTCCAGGGCGTAGATCATCTCGATGATGCCGTCCAGAATACGCTTGGGCATCACCAGGCTCAGGTCGCCGGGGGTAGCCGCCAGCGTAGGGGTCATGAAGCCCTTTTCGATGCGCTTGGGGGTACTGCGCTGACCGCGGATCAGGTCGCCGAACCGCTGCACCATCACGCCGCCGCCCAGCATGTTGGAAAGCCGGGCGATGCTCTCGCCGTAGCCGTTGCTGTCCCGGAACGGCTCGGTGAAATGCTTGGACACCAGCAGGGCGAAGTTGGTGTTCTCCGTGTGCATGGCCGGATCCTCGTAGCTGTGGCCGTTGACGGTGACGATGCCGTTGGTGTTCTCATTCACCACCGCGCCCCGGGGGTTCATGCAGAACGTCCGCACCTTATCCTGATACTTCTCGGTCTTATAGACGATCTTGCTCTCGTACAGCTCGTCGGTAATGGGGGCGAACACCTCGGCGGGCAGCTCCACCCGGACGCCGATGTCCACCCGGTTGGACTTGGTGGGGATGTCCAGCGCCTCGCACACGGACTCCATCCACTTGCTGCCGCTGCGGCCCACGGAGATGATGCACTTGCTGCCGCAGAACGTGCCCTTGTCCGTCTCCGCCTCGTAGGCGCCGTCAGCCGTGACGCGCAGCGCCTTCACCGGCGTCAGGAAGTGGAAATCAATATGCTCCTTCAGCTGGGCGTACAGATTCTCCAGCACCTTGTAGTTGATGTCCGTGCCCAGATGGCGCACGGAGGCGTCCAGCAGGTGGAGATTGTTTTGCAGGCACAGGCGCTTGAAGCCGCTGTCCGCCGTGGAGTACAGCTTGGTGCCGGCGCCGCCGCAGGCCACGTTGATGTCGTCCACATAGTGCATCAGCTCCATGGCCTTCTGCTTGCCGATGTACTCGTACAGCGTGCCGCCGAACTCGTTGGTCAGGTTGTACTTGCCGTCGGAGAAGGCGCCGGCGCCGCCGAAGCCGTTCATAATGGCGCAGGTCTTGCAGTGGATGCAGGACTTGACCTTGTCGCCGTCAATGGGACAGTGCCGCTTCTCCAGCGGGTTGCCCGCCTCCAGCACGGCCACCCTCCACTCCGGCTTCCGCTGCATCAGCTCATAGGCGGAGAAGATACCGCCGGGGCCTGCGCCGATGATCAATACGTCATATTTCATCAGAAGAATACCTCCTTCACGTTTTGAACCAGCGTACAGTATACCCGAAAGGGCGGCGGGGCACAATTTCTTTTTCCTTATCCCTCACATTTGTGTTTCCAATCGCCGCCGAATCTGGTACAATGAGGAAAAATACACAGGGGGTACGCTTATGAGCCGTGCAGACCAGATCTTCAAGGAAAATTGCCGCGACATCCTGCAAAACGGGGTGTGGGACACCGACCAGCAGGTGCGCCCCCATTGGGAGGACGGCACGCCCGCCCACACCGTGAAGAAGTTCGGCATTGTCAACCGCTACGATCTGCGGGAGGAGTTTCCCATCCTCACCGTGCGCCGCACCTTTTTCAAGACCTGCATCGACGAGCTGCTGTGGATCTGGCAGCAGAAGTCCAACAACATCCACGACCTGCGGGGCCACATCTGGGACAGCTGGGCGGATGAAAACGGCTCCATCGGCAAGGCCTACGGCTATCAACTGGCGGTGAAGCACCAGTACCCCGAGGGGGAGATGGATCAGGTGGATCGTGTGCTGTACGACCTGAAGCACAACCCCGCCAGCCGCCGCATCCTCACCAATATCTACAACTTTCAGGATCTCCACGAGATGGCGCTGTATCCCTGCGCCTACTCCATGACCTTCAATGTCTCCGGCAACACCCTCAACGCCATCCTCAACCAGCGCAGCCAGGACATGCTGGCCGCCAACAACTGGAACGTGGTGCAGTACAGTGTGCTGGTGCATATGATGGCGCAGGTGTCCGGTCTGGAGGCCGGTGAGCTGGTTCACGTCATCGCCGACGCCCACATCTACGACCGCCATGTCCCCATCATCGAAAAGCTGCTGGAGCAGGACGAGCGTCCCGCCCCCCGGTTCGTGATGGACAAGTCCATCACCGATTTCTACCGGTTCACACGGGACAGCTTCTCGCTGGAGGGCTACGATCCTCAGCCCTTTGAGGGCAAGATCCCCGTGGCCATCTAAGGAGGAACGCCCATGTATGCCATTGCAGCCGTTGACCAACACTGGGGCATCGGTCGGGATAACGCCCTGCTGTTTCACATCTCCGCCGATATGAAGCGCTTCCGCACCCTGACGGAGGGCAAGACCGTCCTCATGGGCCGCAAGACCCTGCAATCCCTGCCCGGCGGCAGGGGGCTGCCCCACCGCCGCAACATCGTCCTCACCGGTGACCGGGACTTTGCTGCGGAAAACGCGGAGATCGTCCACTTCCCCGTGGAGGCGGTGTTTCAGGCCGGGGAGGACGCATGGATCATCGGCGGCGAGAGCGTCTACCGCCGGTTTCTGCCCCTGTGCGACCGGGTGTATATCACCAAGATCTTTGCCGATGGTCACGCCGACGCCTTTTTCCCCGATCTGGACGCCGACCCCCAGTGGCAGGCGGACAGCGAGAGCGAGATCATGGAGGAGGACGGCCTGAAGTACCAATTCGTGGAGTACGTCCCCGCGCCGGAGGAGACGCTGCTGCCCTCCCCGGCAGAGGAGACGCAGGAGCCGCCTCTGTTTGCGCCGCCTGCCGACTTCTCCGCCTTCAGCGGCTTTTGACGCCATGGCCGATCTTAACACCGACATCCGGTACATCAAGGGCATCGGCGAGACGCGGGCCAAGGCGCTGCACAAGCTGGGCATCGCCACGCTGGGCGATCTGCTGTCCTACTTCCCCCGCCGGTGGGAGGATCGGACGCTGGAGCGCCCCATCCGGGAGCTGACGCTGGGCGAATACGCCTGCGTCCGGGCCATGCTGGCCGGCGACCCAACCGCCAGCCGCATCGCCGGAGGCCGCACGCTGGTAAAGGTGCGGGCCGTGGACAGCAGCGGCGTGCTGGAGGTTGCCTTTTTCAATCAGGAGTACCGGAAAACCAGCCTCCACAAGGGGGAGACATATATCTTCTACGGTAAGGTAGAGGGCGACCTGCTGCGCCGCCGCATGACCAACCCCCTGCTGGAGCCGGAGGGCCGCCAGCTGCTGACAGGGCGCATCATGCCCATCTATCCCCTGACCGCCGGTATCACGCAGTCCCGGCTGGTGGAGGCCATGCGGCAGGGGCTGGACGCCTGCCGCGACCTGCTGCCCGATGCGCTGCCCGATGCAGTGCGGCAGGCGCATCACCTGTGCTACGCGGGCTACGCCTATGAGAACATCCACTTCCCCACCTCGCCGGAGGCGCTGGACATTGCCCGCCGCCGTCTGGTGTTCGAGGAGCTTTTTGTACTGGCCTGCGGTCTGCGGCTGCTGCGCGCCCGCCGGGAGACGGGACACGGCCCCGCCTGTGAAAACGTGGCCTTGACGCCCTTCTACGACGCCCTGCCCTTCGCGCTGACAAATGCCCAGCGCCGCGCCGTGGAGCAGGCCGTGTCCGATATGACCTCCGGCCGCCCTATGAACCGGCTGTGTCAGGGCGATGTGGGCAGCGGCAAGACCATGGTGGCGGCGGCCGCCGCCTACTGCGCCGCGAGAAATGGCGCTCAGACCGCTTTGATGGCGCCGACGGAGATCCTTGCCGAGCAGCATTTCGCCTCTCTGAGCGCCCTGTTCGTCCCTCTGGGGGTATCCGTGGCACTGCTCACCGGCTCCATGACGGGAAAGCAGAAAAAGGACGTGCGGGAGTGCATCGCCGCCGGGGAAGTTCAAGTGGTGATCGGCACCCACGCGCTGCTGTCGGAGTCTACCCGGTTTGACAATCTGGGACTGGTCATCACCGACGAACAGCACCGCTTCGGCGTGGGACAGCGCAGCCGTCTTTCCGCCAAGGGGGAGGACCCCCACCTGCTGGTGATGTCGGCGACGCCTATCCCCCGGACGCTGGCGCTGATCCTCTACGGCGATCTGGATGTATCCATTCTGGACGAGCTGCCCCCGGGACGGGAGCCGGTGGACACCTTTCTGGTGGGGGAGAGCTACCGTCCCCGGATCAACGCCTTTATCCGCAAGCAGGTGGCGGAGGGACATCAGTGCTTCGTGGTCTGCCCGGCGGTGGAAGAAAACGAGGAGCTAGGCATCAAGGCCGCCTCCGTCTGGGCGGAGACCTTGCAGCAGACGGTTTTCCCCGACCTGCGCATCGCTCTGCTCCACGGACAGATGAAGGGTGCGGAAAAGGAAGCGGCCATGGCGTCCTTCGCCCGTGGGGAAGCGGATGTCATGGTGGCGACCACGGTCATCGAGGTAGGCGTGGACGTTCCCAACGCCACGCTGATGGTCATTGAGGACGCCGACCGGTTCGGTCTGAGCCAGCTGCACCAGCTCCGCGGCCGGGTAGGCCGGGGCAAGGCAAAAAGCTACTGCATCCTCACCACCCACAACCGCAACCCGGAGACGCTCCAGCGCCTGAAAGCCCTGTGTAAAACCACCGATGGCTTCAAGATTGCTGAGGAAGACCTGCGTCTGCGCGGTCCCGGAGATTTCTTCGGCTCCCGGCAGTCTGGCCTGCCCGCATTCCGGGTGGCGGACTTAGGCTGCGACCTTGCCGCCATGAAGGACGCCCAGCAGGCGTCGGCGGACTGGATCGACGCCTACGGCGCGTCGGACACCCCGGAAGCAAACGCCCTTAGAGAGCGGATCGGCGACCTGTTCGCCCGCTCCGAGGGTACGATGAATTGAACGAACAAAGCAGGACACACTTTTGTGTCCTGCTTTTTTCTGGATTATTCAGTCTGCGTGACATTGCTTTTTCGCTTTTGCATTTACGCCTGCTTCGCACTGTCCAGGGACTTGCCGAAGACGAAAAACCGCTGATAGAGAAACTCCGTGGAGAAATTCAGCAGCATATTCACAATTGTTACCAGGTATTCGTTCCACGCCAGACTACCGGCCAGATAATTGCCCAGAAGGGTGGACAGAGGCGTGAAGACCGCATAATAGGCGGCAACCTTTGCCATGGCTACGGGCACGTTGGCGGCGGATTGGAAGGTAAATTTCCGGTTCAGGGTAAAGTTCCAGAGTACGCTCAGGCACAGGGCAATCAGGTAGCAGGGCCAGTATGGGAAATGGGTAAATTCATTCAGCAGGGCGAAGCTTCCCATTTCGATGAGACCGGCGCTGATGGAGAAAAAGGTGAATTTCAGGACACGGACGAATTCTTTCATGAGTACCTCCAAAATCATTCCATATGGTCTTTGCGGCGGAAGCGGAAAAGCTTGCCCATTAACGAATTTTTTCTTGCCTGCTTTACTCCTCGCCGGATGCCAATTTTTGCCGCCGGCACAGCCGGTGGTTAAGTTTGATCAAGCAATTAGGGCAACACCGCATAAATCGGCAAGGAGGCATAGCAGAAGATTTTGTGCCAGATCAAAGTTACAAAGCCGGAGGAATACTGTATGTATTTCCCAGCTTTGTAACTGCGGAGCCGGTGCAAAAGACTCGCTGTGACCCGCAGACGCATTTGTGCGGTGTTGCCTTAATTATACTGTAAAAAGGGAGAAAAGTAAAGGCAATCAGGGGAAATTACAAAAAACCATTTTGAGTATTTTCTGAATCCTATTCATGGACACAAAAGGCGTTGATACTAAAATCTCCACAGGGGCTGAGGAAAAGTGCGCCTTATGTTCCAGGATGAGGCAGGCTTCGGCCGCATCAACCATCCCAAGTACTGCTGGTGCAAAAAAGGCATCCGACCATGCGTTCCATGTCACCATATTCGGGAATACCGGTATGCCTACGGTGCGATGGAGCTGCATGGCACAAATCGGGAACACTGGAAGTGCCTGATACTATTTCCTGATTAAAATCAAAGATTTTAATCAGGAAATAGTTTAAAGCCACCGGCACGGTGCATCCGTCAAGGGAAAACAGGCAGATGTATCGTGCTGGTGTTTTTTGGGGGCAAAAATCTCTCCCGGGGCAGCCACAAAGCTGCCCCGGGAGGTTTTCATTATTTCTGAACGGTCAGCGTGAATCTGGCCTGAATGGGTTTTGCGTCTGCGGCGGCATTTTCCGGAGTAACGTCCAGAATCACCGTGTACCTGCCGGGTTTCAGGGAAGCGAACGCCTTCGCCGGGAATCTGACAACTCCCCCGCTGACTTCTATCCCTCCGGCAGCTTCCACCGCGTTCCGGAGAGCGGCGGTGCTTCTGGAATTCAGGGTGATCTCTCCGAATTCTGCCGTCGCCGGGCTGGTGATGCTCAGCACCTGCACCTGCGGCGCGGTCTGGGACTGATACACCGTCCGGTTCGAGAGCTTCGCCAGTCTCAGGACGCTCTGGGTAACCCGGATGCTCAGGGTGCTGCCCGTAACCTCCTGACCGCAGAAGGTCAGAACCGGGGTCACCTTGTAGGTCGTTCTGGTGGAATACGTGCAGCCCTTTGCCATGGTCAGGTGCACAACGCCGTCAACCACCTCAGCCGCGAACAGCTCCGCGTCCGCGCCTTCCAGCCGGATATCCGTAACGGTGCCCTGCGCGTTGGTCAGCCTAGGCGTATAGACGATCTCACTTCCTTGCCAATGCTCGTTACGCTCCCTGGTATTGTCACACTGGTCAAACCAAGACAGTCGTAGAAGGCACTGTCGTCGATGACGGCTACGCCATCCGGAATCGTTATGCTAGTCAAACCGCTGCAGGCCTCGAAGGCAGATTTCCCGATACTGGTCACACTTTCCGGAATCACCACGCCGGTCAAGCGACGGCAACCATAGAAAGCTGAGGTGCCAATTTCTGTTACGCCATCCGGAATTGTTACGCTGGCCAAGCCGATGCAGCCGTAGAAAGCTGAAACGCCAATTTCTGTCACTCCGGATTCTATCACAACCGCGGTTATTTCTCCCCAATATCTACTCCAAGGAGCCGTCGTGTGGTCAGTTCCATCATTGGATTCCTTTTCTTTTGAAAAATCTGCAATATCCCCGCTGCCGGAAATGGTCAGCGTGCCATCCCCCGTAAGTACCTAGGTCACGTTTATTCCGCACTCGCCGGAAGCGATCACGTCCCCGTCATCCGCGAACAGGGCAATGTCCTCCACGGTTTCCTCGGTTGCTTCCTCAGTCTCCTCTGTGGCCTCCGTGGGCGCAGAGGTTTCCTCGGTAGGCGCGGTCGTTTCCTCCGTGGGCGCAGTCGTCTCCTCGGCAGGCGCTTCAGTGGGTGCCTTCGTCTCCACGACGACCTCGGTCGGGGCAGTGGTCTCCTCCGTTCCCTCGGTGTCCGCAAAAACCGGTGTCACCAGCTGGAACGTCACGGCGACTGCCATCAGCAAAGCCAGTAATTTCTTCATGATGCAACCTTCTTCCTTTATTTTCGGCCGGTACAGCATCCCAAAAACAGGCCGCCGTACTCAGTCCCACAATGCTGCTATCAGCACACCACTTAACCGCGCAAATTGCAAGGGATACAGGTAAAAATAGTACAATTCTACCGTTTTCTCCCAGTTCCGCCGCCAGTGGCAAACCGAATAATTTCTGCCCCGGCCTGTACAGACCGGGGCAGCTGCATTTTCATAATATCTACTTCAGAAGATGATTCCGGTCAATGGCACTGCCGGCAAAAGCGCACTGGATCAGCTGCCCCAGCACAAAGATGCAAAGGCACCAGAACGGGAACGTATAGCGAAGGAAGCATGCGCACACGACATAGGGAATCGCTACCAGAACCAGCATCCACAGGCTGTACTTCCACTCCTTGCCCATCAGGATCAGCGCGTTGACGGCATTCTGCCACGGGGTGAGCCTGACGAGGGCGCACAGCGGAAACCAGTAGCTTTTCAGCAGGAAAGACAGGACGCCAAGGCAGACAAGCGCGGCGATCGCGGCCTCCCGAAGCCCCAGAAACAGGAAAAACAGGGGGATAGAAACAGGCGCCAGCGTCAGAACCAGCCAAATCAGCAGCTTTTCAAAGAAGTTCTCCCGGAATCCGGCAAAATACTCGCCCCACATATGGAGCACCGGCATGTCCCGCCAGTAGAGCATCAGCACCCTCGCCATGCCGGAAAAGGCCGCGGGGATGGTGACGACGGGAATACACAGAAGGACTGTGACGACATTCAGCTCCAGCAACTGAATGGCTCTGCTTACCACCAGCCGCTCAAAACGCGCAGGGGCGCCGGGTGCTTCCGGCGCTTCTTCGCGGCGTTTTCCGTTTCCGTTCCATAGTCTGTCATACAGCGACATATGCTTATCCCTTTACGGCTCCGGCGGTCAGGCCGGCGATCATGTGTTTCTGGAGGAAGATGAACAGCAGGACGATGGGCAGCGAACCGATCACGGCAAACGCCATCATGCCGCCGTAATTATAGCAGTACTCCCCCAGAAACGTTTCCGCAATGCCCACAGGCAGCGTTTTCATCGAGGCATCCTGCATGATAATGAGGGACATCATATAGTCATCCCATGCGTTCAGGAACGTATAGATGCATACAGCGACAATGCCGGGCTTCACCAGCGGGAACAGGATCTCCACCAGCGTGCGCATTTTCCCGGCTCCGTCGATGCGGGCGGATTCGTCCAGACTTTTGGGCACGGTGTCAAAGAAGGACTTTACCAGCGTGACCGCCAGCGGCAGGGCGAAGGTCGTGTCGGAAAGGATCAGGCCGGGGTAGCTGCTCAGCAGCCCCAGCTTTGTATAAAAAATGTACAGCGACGCCAGAATCACCACGATGGGGAACATCTGAACCGACATGACCGCGCTGAGCAGTGCGGATTTGCCCCGGAACCGGTAGCGGGAAAAAGCATATCCCGCGGGAACCGACAGCACCAGCGTCGTCAGCACGGTTCCGACCGCAACGATGACGCTGTTGCGGAAATAGGCCACATATTTTGGCGTCTCGGCGATCTGGATGTAGTTGTCCAGCGTGATATCCACGGGAACAAAGTGAGGGGGCAGAACGGTCAGGTAGTGGGTCGGCATCAGGGAGCAGATCACCATCCAGTAGATTGGGAACAGCAAAAGGATGATCGTCAGCAGCAGCGCCCCGTATTTCAGCACACTCGGGAGTTTTTTGCGGATCTTCATATCTTGCGGCACCTCCTTACAGGGTATCTGCGTGGTTCTCGTTTGCCTTGTTGCTGATGAACGTCAGCACAAACAGGAATACCATCCAGATTACGCCGATGGCTGCGCTCTCGCCGAAGTTATAGGACTGGAACGCCGCCTTATAGGCAGCGATGGAAAGCGTCGTGGTCGCGTCCACGGGGCCGCCGCCGGTCATATTGTTGATGATGGTAAACTGCTGAAAATTCTGCGTGATCGCCAGCCAGACAGATGTGAACAGAACGGGACGGATGGATGGCAGCACAATGTGCCAGAACCGCTGGAACGGGTTGCCGCCATCGATACAGGCCGCTTCCAGCAGGGAACTGTCCACAGACTGAAGACCGGCCAGAATCATCACGGTCATATATGGCAGCTGCTTCCATACGCAGGCCGCCACTATGGAGATCATCGCCAGCGTGGCGTCCATGGTCCAGGAAAGGTTCATGCCATCTATGATCCCCACCTTCATCAGCAGATAGTTGATGACGCCGTACTGCTGCTGTAAGATCCATCTCCAGACCAGCGCGACGACGACGGAGGGGATCGTCCACGGGATCAGCATCATGCCCCGGAAAACAGCCCTGCCGCGGATCTTGCTGTTCAGCAGAAGGGCAACGCCCATTCCCAGAATCAGCTGGATGCTGACCGTAAAGAAAACAAACACCAGAGTATGGAAAAAATAGGTGAAAAATTCACCTTTTTTGAACAGGGCAATATAGTTTTTTAGCCCCGCCCAGGTCGGAGACATCAGGTTGCGCAGGCTGCAGTCGCAGAAGCTTGTCCAGATGCCCCGGAGGATGGGGATGGCAATGACGCAGGACAGAACGACCAGTGCCGGGGAGATAAAGCCCACGGCCACAGCCTGATCTGATTTCAGCCGGGTCACGATGGATGGTTTTTGCATGGAATTGTTACGTCCCATATGCAGCTCCTTTCTTGCGGGCACCCTGAAAACGCCTTTTCCCGTTTGAGAAGGGTCCCCGCATAAAAGGTTGTCCGGCAGGGTTCCTACCGGACAACCCAAGTTATGTCCAAGCATCCATTACTACTGCAATGGAACGGCGGGTATTACTGGCCGTACAGCTCTTTGACCTCGGCATCCAGATCCGCAAGGACAGTGGCGGCATCCGCGCCGGTCGCGAGCCGGGCGACGGCGTCGGTGATGGCTTCGTCAGCATCCGCAAAGCCCATATCCATAGCGGGCAGGGAGCGGCACTGCTTCATGGCCTCAACGTAAGCTGCGGTGAATTCGCTTTCCACGTTGGCAAAAACGTGATCCATAACGGAGGTACGGGAGCTCATCTTGCCCTTGCCGTAGTCGAACATGATCTGAATGGTATCCTCGCCGCCAAGGAACTCAGCAACGACGCCGGCGGCCTCCATGTTCTTGCAGGACTTGAACACAACCAGAACAACGTCGGAAACATAGCCAACGGACTGACCGGCAGTGGCACCGGGGATGGGGAACGCGCCGATCTCATCCAGGAAGGCTTCGCCCTTGGAGCTGGCCTGCACGAAGGAAGCGGTCTGAGATTCCAGATCCCAGAAGAACGCGAGGTTCCCGGAAGCAAACAGATTGCGCATTTCCTTGAAGCTCAGGCCGACGGGAGACTGACCGGAGGTGTACAGCTCCTGAATTTCGGTGAAAGCCTTCAGGTTGGCGTCGCTGTTCAGGACGATCTTGCCGTCCGCATCGATGAATTCACCGCCCCGGGCCCACATCCACGGGAAGATGTTGTAGCCTTCGGCAACTTCCAGACCGGAGTTGACCAGACCGAGACCGTAGATCTTGTTGCCGTTCTCGTCATTGCCCAGCGCGGCGACCTTGGCGGAAGCCTCCAGCAGCTCATCAAAGGTGGTGGGGACACTCACACCGGCCTTCTCGAGCAGGGTCTTGTTATAGAACATGGCGTAGGGCTGGCCGAAGTAAGGCAGCGCGACCAGAGAGCCGTCAGCGGTGGTATAGCTGCTCAGGGAAGCCTCGCCGTAGTCGGCCAGAGCCTCTTCGCTGATGTAGGGCTTGATGTCCGCCAGACAATCCAGCTCCATCAGCTGGGGCAGCCACTCAGCCTTGACCATGGCCACGTCGGGGGTGTTCCCGGCGGAAGCCTGAAGCAACAGGGTGCTCAGCGTATCGGCATAGGAATTGCCTACAGGGTTGATTGTGATGGTGTCGCCATACTGCTTGTGGAATTCTTCATAAATCGCGGTATAGCAGTCCGTCCAGCCGGAGTCCACGTTGGACCAGCTGTCAAAATTAATGGTAACCTTTTCTCCGGAAGCGGCGGGGGCGTTTCCGGCAGGCGCTTTTGTCTCCGTATTTCCCGCAGCGTTCTTCGAGCCGCAGGCCGCCATGGACAGAATCATCATGACAACGAGCAACAGAGCGAGCATTTTCTTCATTTTTGTTTCCTCCTGTTTTCTGATATGAGCATTTGTGCCAATTATCGCCGCACCCTAAACTCAATTTTAGTATAATGTGGAGTGAATTTCTATTCAATGTGGAAAAAGCGAGGCAAAACGGGAAAAAGTAAGTGTTGTAAAACAGGAAGATATATGATATAATTTAAGATTAGTGCAGAAGTTGTCGTTTTTTCTCAAACGATCGGCAAGCCATCCGGAAAACGGCACTTACCTGCCAAGCAGAAAAGCCCTGATAAAATCGTTTCGACCGAACAGCGATTTTATCAGGGCTTCTTTAGTTCCTGATTCCGGACGTAAGAATCCGGCAGATGTTTTCCCGGGCTGCCCGCATTGCCGGTACCGTAAACGGGGCACGGGCCTCGAAACTGATATGCCCTTCGTAGGCACCGTCCGCCAGCTGTTTTGTCAGGGCGGCCAGCTCCGTCGACACACCGGCAAACGGCAGGAGCCGGTCCCTCTCCGCAATGTGGACGTGCTCTATCTCGTTTCCGTATACGGCAAGCTCGTCTGGAGACTCTCCATTACAGATCATGTGATACAGGTCTGCCATCACCCCTACATAAGGATGCGCCGCCTGCCGGCAGATATCTGCCGCTTCCGGCAGGGTATTCACCGCATTGCAGACCTGCCTGCGGAGTCCCTCCAGCAGCAGCCGGATCTGGTATTTTTGAAAGGCGGGAGCCACTGTCCCGCGAACCAGCTCCACAATTTCCGCCCGCCTGTCCTGACAGCTGCCGTAGGCAGTCCATGCGGAAACGCTGGCAAACACAACTTTCCGTATCCCCAGCCGGGAAGCACGGCATAAGGCGTGTTCCAGATAGGCGGAAATTTCCCCCGGGTTTGCTTGCCCGCCCAGCAGGGGCATCTGATCCGGGAACAGGTTGCAGGCGGCCGGACTGCGAAGCCCGCTGCTACGGATGACATCCGCGAGCCGTTCAAATTCCCCGTCGGAAAGGGCCGCCACATGGCACAGAGGCAGCTCGACGTATTGAAAGCCCGCTTCCGCGATCACCGGGATCCGACACATACCCACCGGGTCATTGTCCGGCGTCTCAAGGAAGTTGGTACACACTCCGAATTCTAAAGGCATTTTTTTATTATATCCCCTGTCAGCTTCTCGTGTCAATGTTATTTTTCAGAATTGGCCAATTACAAATTGTGACCTTGTGAATCCCCGGGAAATGAAGAATGATATATACTGTCAGATAGAATACAGGGATGTCAGCAGCTGCTCGAATTCCGCCCGGTTGGAGACCCCTGCGTCCCGGAAGATCCTGCTCCGGCGGTAGCGGATCGCGCTGCCGCTCATAAAGAGCATCTCCTCCATCTGTTCATAGCTCTTTCCCTGCAATATTGCCATGATGATCTTCTGATCGATCTCGTCCCGGTTAGACAGGCAGTTTTCAAAGCGGATCAGGGAATTGATGGTAGGGTTCGTGAAGAAATTGTTTCCGCTCTCGAAGGTGGAAACGCACTGGCTTCCGGCCTGAGGAAGCGCCTCCTTCAGCGACAGGTTTCCCGTGCTTTCCCTTGGAATGATACAGGCCGGGATCGACACGCTGATACGGCTGCACTTGCTCTCCCTCCGGATAAGATGCTCCCTGACGTAGTAGGTTTCCTTTCCGATCTCCCGGAAGTCCATGCTGATGGTCGTGATGGACGGTTCAAACTTCTGACTGATCCGCATATTGCTTGCGCCGGTAACAAAGAGCGTTTCCGGTATCCGGATGTCCCGCTCCCGGCACGCCCGCGTCAGGCAGATGGCGATGGTGTCGTTGGGGCAGATCACCGCGTTGTAGTCCTCGTACTTCTGAAAGAACGCGTTCAGGCTTTCATCCAGCTGGTTTTCCCAGAGGAAAATGCTCTGCGGGGAAATCGGATACCCGAAGCGGTCCGCGGCGGCGACGGCCGCATCCAGAAACGCCATATCGTTTCTGGACGAGGACCAGAACCCTGCCAGAGCGATCCGCTTCCGGTCATAGGACAGCAGATACCTTACCATCTGGGTCATGGCCAGCGCCGAATCCGACGCCACGGAGCAGATGTCGGAGCCAAAGTGGGCGCCGTCCACGCCGGAAAGAATAACCGGGATTCCCGCCTGCCGCAGCTGCTGAACCGCGGAAGTAAGATTTTTCAGGGAGCTGTTCGTCACGATGACCGGAATGCCCGGCTCCAGCCGCAGCTGGCCGATGGTGCCCATGCTGTGGATATGGATTGGAGAATTGTTCCGGTCTTTTGCCGCGGCGTCCCGGAATCCGGCAATGATCTCCTGAAACCAGTTGGATGAATGGTAAAAGGGGTCGCAGAGGATGACAGGCTCAGGCACAGACATATGGTGATCACCGTCCTTCTGACTGGTATTGCAAAAGTATACCAAATTCTCAAATAGAATGCAAGATTATAAAATTCCGGAAAAGAGGCCGGAAAAAAGCAAAAGATAGCCTTGACAAACATGAAAAGGCGCACACAGGGAGGATATTTATGGGAACACAGAAACTGAAAGCCGCTGTTATCAGCGCCGGAATGATCGCAAATTCCGGGCATATTCCCGCGTACAAGGCGTTTTCGCAGGACGTCAGTCTGGAGGCCGTGTGCGACCTGAACGCGTCGGCCGCAAGGGACACTGCCCTGCGTCATGATATTCCCCGCTGTACTCTGATGTGGCGGCTATGCTGGAGGAAGTCCATCCCGATCTGGTATCCGTCTGCACGCCCAATTCCACGCACAAGGGACTGGTTGTGCAGGCGTTGAAGGCCGGCGCGAATGTGATCTGCGAAAAACCGCTGACCCTGCATTACGCCGATACAGTCGAGCTTTACGCACTGGCCGAAAAGCTGGGCAAGCAGCTGGTGGTGTGCCAGACGTCCCGCTTCCAGCGCGCCTACTTTGCCGCGCAGGATTACATTGCGGACGGGGTTCTTGGAAATATTTACTACGCGGAAATTGACCGAATCCGGCGCAGAGGGGTCCCCTCGTGGGGCACCTTCCACCGGAAAGCCGCCAGCGGCGGCGGCGCGTTGGCCGACATCGGCATCCATGCGCTGGACGCGATGCTCTGGATGCTGGGATCTCCGCAGGTCTCAGCGGTCAGCGGCTTTACCAGCGACCGGATCATCCATTCCGAGCGGGGCGTTATCTACGACCTGAAAGAAAGCGGCGCATTCAGCGGCGTACATACCGCGCGCAGATTCGATCCGGCGGAATGCGACGTCGAGGAGTTCGCCTCCGGAAGCCTCCGCACGGATGCGGGCATCAGCCTGAATTTCAAGGTGGCGTGGGCAGCCAATCTTTCCGACCGAAACAACATGATGATCCTCGGTGACAAATCCGGTCTCACCCTGCCGGAGCTAAAGCTCTACGGGACGCTCGGCGAGAATCAGACGGATTTCAGCCCCCGGCTGTTCGGTCTGGGCGAGTACGATGACAGGCCGTTTGCCGGGCATTATTACCTGATCCGTCATGTGATTGGGGTCCTGAACGGCACAGAATCCCTGATGATTACTCCCCAGCAGGTCATAAATACCGCGGCCACACTGGAAATGTTCTATCGCTCCAGCAAGCTCGGCAGAGAAGTCCGACGCAACGAGATCATGTAGATCGGTCCATGTGGGCGGATGCCCCTTCCGTTGATGCAGATGCAATGGAAAACGCGCAGCCGGTACCGGGGTAGTATTGAGGAGCACCCCGAAGGGGCAGCAGAACACCGACCGGAGAATTAACGAAATAAAGTGGTACAGCCCACCGGTCAAATGGCCGGTGGGCTGTAATATTGGAAAGATATCGTTCCTGTGCGATAGGGTATCATACTATTTCCTGATTAAAATCTTAATTTTAATCAGGAAGGCATCGCCTGATGGCGCTGCCTGTTTTGTGATTTATAAGGAAAGAAATCACAAAACAAGTCTCATATGAACTCCATGCCCTTCAGGCAATTAAAATCTTTTTTAAAGATTTTAATTGGAGTTCAGTATAACAAAACGATACTGCGTTGCAAATCATCTTTCGCTTAGGTGCGACGAATAGCAAAAATGCCCTTGACAAATCTCGCCCCAGGTACACGCCCTGACGCAAAATGATTCCGAATTTATTTTACCGCCTGCGGGCGGCTTTCCTCTGTGAGGCTTTAAGGGACATTAAGCCGACAGACGCGCGTCTGTCGGCTCAAGTCTCAGCATATCTTTTCCCCGTTCAGTATCGCTTCCGTCAGGGTATCCCCGTGGTAACGCAGGGTCAGCAGGAAGAACGGTGCGTTCTGCCACAGTAAGTCCAGAAAAATCTGGTCGCCCTCCCACTTGGGCAGGGCGTTCAGGAATTCCCGCTCTACCCATTGCAGGTCGCCCTCGTCGCATTGGGTCATTTCCCCTTCAAAGCCGTCGGCGGTAAACAGGTACATGTATTCGCCCTCGCAGGTGTCGTTCAGGAACGTCACCACGCCACGGCACTGCCATGAGGTCAGGGTCAGACCGGTCTCCTCTTTGGCTTCCCGCAGAAGGCATTCGTCCGGGGATTCTTCCCCCTCGAATTTTCCGCCGATGCCGATCCACTTGTCCTTGTTGATGTCGGCTTTCTTTTTTACCCGGTGGAGCATCAGCACCTGACTGCCCCGGGTGACATAGCACAGTGTTGTGTTAAGCATCCTCATCCTTCTTCTGCATCAGCCGGATGGCGTGGTGCAGATTCTCCACCTCCACCATCTCGTGGCCGTCTTCTTTTTCTCCGTCCAGCGTCCAGGGCATTTCCGGGTCGGCGAAAATCCGCACCTTTTGGGCGCTGCGGAACGTGAGCATGGCGCAGTTGTATTTCTGACTTTGCAGCGCCTGGATGCACTCATGGATTTCCCCCAGATTCTCCGGCGCGCGAACCAGCAGAATTTCAAACAGACCGTCGCCCATGTCCACCTGCTTGGGGTCCAGCGTCAGGATGCCGCCCACGGAGGTGGAATTGCAGATGGCGCCGAAGAGGAAGTCCCCCTCCACCGTCTGCCCGTCGATCTCCATTTTCACATGCTCGTTGCGGATCTGGGACAGCTCCGTAATGCCGCTGAGAACGTAGGCGGTGTGGCCCAGAGCGTTTTTGACATTCTGGGGTGTGGCATAGCTGGATCTGGTAAACGCACCGAAGGAGGCAACATAGGAAAAATACCGGTTGCCGAACCGCCCTACGTCGTAGCTCACCGGCTCACCCTCCACGATGGTCTGGGCGGCCTTGAGAATGTTGGTGGGCAGCTTCAGGCTGGAAGCAAAGTCGTTGGTGGAACCGGCGGGGATATAGCCGATGGGGGTGTCCGCCCCGGCGCTGAGCAGGCCGGTGATGGTCTCGTTCAGCGTGCCGTCGCCGCCGCAGCAGACCACCAGATCAACATCTTTGCCCTTCTCCCGGGCGACGGCGGTGGCGTCGCCCCGTCCCAGCGTCATGTGGGTGATGACCTCATAGCCCGCCTGTGTAAATGTCAGCAAAATGTCAGCCAGATGCCGGTTCGCCCGCTTCACTCCGGCAAATGGATTCATGATAAACAGCATCTTTTTCATGTCGATAACCTCGATTATCCTGTGGTATTCCCTTTTGTTTATTATACCATTCCCGGGAAAATGCGCAAGTCGTTTTCTCTGCCTTTGGTAAATTCAGGCTGAAAATTTACGATTCATTCACACAATTCTGTGCTGCGCCGGAAATAGGACTTGACGCCTATTTTACCCGCTTTTTGCTTTCTTTAGACAAGAAGGTCTGGACTTCTCCCAAAAGAACAGATATAATACGGTTATATCTACATGGGAACGGAGGCTCCTCAATGAAGCTCAACACCAAGCGCACCGTACTGGTCGGTTTCGCGTTTCTGTCCATCTGCGCCTTCTGGCAGATGTACGACAACCTGATCCCCAAAATTCTCACGGAAACCTTCCACATGGGAGAAAGCGTTTCCGGCATGATCATGGCGGCGGACAACATTCTTGCCCTGTTCCTGCTGCCGCTGTTCGGCGGACTGTCCGATAAATGCACCTCCCGCCTTGGCCGCCGCCGTCCCTATATTCTGTTCGGCACCCTCGCGGCCGTCGCGGTGATGATGGCGCTGCCCATTCTCACCGACAGCTTCCACGCTTCCCCAGATGCCTGGAAACAGGTGTGCTTTATCATCGGTCTGGGAATCCTGCTGACCGCCATGGGTACCTACCGCAGCCCCGCCGTGGCGCTGATGCCTGACGTCACCCCCAAGCCCCTGCGCTCCAAGGCCAACGCCATCATCAACCTGATGGGCGCCCTGGGCGGCATCATCTACCTGATTATTACCACATTTCTGTACAAAACAACCGCGGATGTGTACGTTTCCTACCTGCCCCTGTTCGCCATTGTGGGGGGCATCATGCTGGCCGCCCTCGCCGTCATTCTGCTGTGCGTGGACGAACCCAAGCTGGTGGCGGAGCAGCGGCGCTATGAGGACGCCCACCCCGAGGACAACCTGACCCAGGTCACGGAGAACGGCGAAACCCTGCCCAAGGACGTCAAGCGGAGTCTTGGCTTCCTGCTGGCCTCCATCGCCCTGTGGTTCATCGGCTACAACGGCGTCACCACATGGTTCTCCGTCTACGCGGGCCGCACTTGGCACATGACGCTGGCACAGGCCAACACCTGCCTGACCATCGCCACCGCCGGCGCGATTCTCAGCTACATCCCGGTGGGCAACGTGGCGAGCAAGGTCGGCCGCCGGAAGACCATCCGCTTCGGTACGCTGCTGCTGGCGGGCAGCTTCTTTGCCGCCTTTGTCTATACCATGCTGTCCGATTCCTTCAGCCCCGTGCTGTACGGCCTGTTTGTTCTGGTGGGCATGGCATGGGCGGCCATCAACGTCAACAGTCTGCCCATGGTGGTGGAAATGTGCAGCGGCAGCGAGGTGGGCAAGTTTACGGGGCTGTACTATACCTTCTCCATGTCCGCCCAGATCATGACCCCCATTGTGGCGGGCTGGCTGCTGGAGCATGTGGACTATAAGACCCTGTTCCCCTACGCCGCCATTTTCGTGTTCGCGTCCTTTGTCACCATGGGCTTTGTGAAGCATGGCGATAACAAGGTGGAAGCGAAAAAGGGGCTGGATGCCTTTGACGTGGACGATTAATGCTTTGGAGGGACAATTATGACTCTGTTGATAATTGTATTGATTCTCGCGCTGCTGTGGGTGCTGGCAGTTCAGGGGCGGAGCAGCCACCCGGGCATGAAGGAACTGCGGGGTTGGAACTATGCCCACCGTGGTCTTCACGGCGACGGTGCCGCCGAAAACTCCATGACCGCCTTCCGTCTGGCTATGGAGAACGGCTACGGCATGGAGTTTGACCTGCATCTGCTCAAGGACGGCAATCTCGGTGTGATGCACGACTCCCTGCTCAACCGCACCACCGGGCAGGCCGGGCGCATCGAAGACCTGTATACGCAAGACCTGAAAAACTACCGTCTGGAAAACACGGAAGACACCATCCCCCAGTTTGCGGACGTCCTGACGCTGGTAGACGGAAAGGTTCCCCTCATCATCGAGCTGAAGCCGGAAGACGGCAACCATGCAAAGCTCGCCGAAACGGCCTGCAAGATGCTGGAGGGGTACAAGGGCGTATTCTGCATCGAGTCCTTCGACCCCCGGTGCATCGCGTGGCTGCGGAAAAACCGTCCGGACATCATTCGCGGGCAGCTTTCGGAGAATTTCTTCCGGGACCGCACCGATCTTTCGGATGGGCTTAAATTCCTGCTGACCCATAACCTTGCAAACTTCCTGTCCCGTCCCGATTTTATCGCCTATAAATTCGCCGACCGGAACAGCACGATAAGCAACTGGCTCTGCCGCAGGCTGTGGCGCGTTCAGGGCGTCAGCTGGACGCTGCGGAGCAAAGAAGACCACGACACCGCCCTGAAAGAAGGCTGGCTGTCTATTTTTGAAGGCTTCCGTCCATAATCATTCACCGCCGGGACTATATGAGCCCCGGCGGTTTTTCGTGCCAGAATCCCCGATTGTAAACTTTTTATGACCCTCTTGCAATTTGAAAAGTGATATGCTAATATGTAGCACGCTACATATTATTGACAAGGTGGTGATCATCCTGACACATCACTATGGGTATCTATTGAAGGTTCTCAGCGGCTGCATGAAGGCATCCATGGATAACGCGCTGGCATCTATGGATCTGACGTCCGCTCAGGGGCACATCATGGGCTACCTCGCACAGCGGTCTCAGCCGCCCTGCTCCCGGGACATTGAGGAAACCTTTCACATGAGCCACCCCACCGTTTCGGGGCTGCTGTCCCGGCTGGAAAAGAAGGACTTCATCGAGCTTCGGCCGGACGAAACCGACCGCCGCTGCAAGCGCATCTATGTGCTGCCCAAGGGAGACGAGCTTCACGAGACCATGAACCGGGTCATTCTCGACAACGAAGCTCAGGTGGTGGCAGGCTTTTCCCCGGAGGAACGGGAGCTGTTCACTTCCCTGCTCCTGCGCGCCATCGACAACATGGGCGCAAGCGCCTGTATCCGTAAAATCAAGGAGGAATCTGATACATGATAAGAAGACTCGCCCGGTGCATCCGGGAATATAAGTGGGCGGCCCTGCTCAGCCCGCTGTGCATGGTCGGCGAGGTCGCCATGGAGGTGCTCATCCCTCTGGTCATGGCCGACCTGTATGACTACGGCATCAAAATGCAGGATATGCAGGTCGTCGCCGCCAAGTCTGGCATTCTGGTGCTGTGCGCTCTGGCGTCGCTGTCCTTCGGCGTTCTGTCCGCCGCCTTCGCGTCCAAGGCCGGTACCGGCTTCGCCAAAAATCTGCGCCACGATATGTACCATCAGGTGCAGGATTTCAGCTTTTCCAATATCGACAAATTTTCCACTGCTTCCATCGTCACCCGGCTGACCTCCGACGTGGCGACCTTGCAGAACACCTTCCAGATGATGATCCGTATGGCCATCCGCTGCCCCATGGTGCTGATTCTGGCGCTGGTTTCCGCCATGGGCATCAGCGTGCGGCTGAGCCTCGTGTACTGCGTGGCGCTGCCCATTCTGATCTGCGCCCTGCTTTGCCTGATTCCCAAGGTGTTCCGGATTTTTGACCGGGTCTTCCGCACTTACGATAAAATGAACAACGTGGTGCAGGAGAACGTCCACGGCATCCGGGTGGTCAAATCCTTCGTCCGGGAAGACCGGGAGACCGAGAAATTCACCTCCGTATCCGGCACCATTTACAAGGACTTCTGCAAGGCCGAGCGTATCATGTCTCTGGCGAATCCCATCATGCAGCTGTGCGTCTACGGCTGTATGCTGGCCATTTCGTGGATCGGTGCGCACCTGGTCATTGCCTCCGGCAACAACCCCGATCTCGGCCTCACCACCGGCCAGCTCAGCTCCATGTTCACCTACACCAGCCAGATTCTCTCGTCTCTCATGATGCTCTCCATGGTCGCCGTCATGCTGACCATGAGCCGCGCCCCTCTGAAGCGGTGCTATGAGATCCTCACCGAGCAGCCGAACCTGACCTCCCCCACGGAAAACGCCGTCATGGAGGTTCCCGACGGCTCCATCGACTTTGAGAACGTGAGCTTCCGCTATTCCGCCACTGCCAGACACCGGGCGCTGAAGGAAGTGAACCTGCACATCCCCTCCGGCGCGACGGTCGGCATTCTGGGCGGCACCGGTTCCAGCAAAACGACCTTGGTACAGCTGATCCCCCGCCTGTACGACGTCAGCGAAGGCACCTTGAAAGTGGGCGGCATCGACGTCCGGAACTACGATCTTGAGGTGCTCCGGGACAACGTGGCCATGGTGTTGCAAAAGAACGAGCTGTTCTCCGGCACCATCAAGGAAAACCTCCGCTGGGGCAACCCCAACGCCACCGACGAGGAACTGGTTCACGCCTGCCGTCTGGCCTGCGCCGACGAGTTCATCCAGAGCTTCCCCAACGGCTACGACACCCACATCGAGCAGGGCGGCACCAACGTCTCCGGCGGTCAGAAGCAGCGTCTTTGCATCGCCCGTGCGCTGCTGAAAAAGCCCAAGATCCTCATTCTGGACGACTCCACCTCCGCCGTGGACACCCGTACCGACGCCATGATCCGTCAGGCGTTCCGGGAGGAAATTCCCGGCACCACCAAGCTCATCATCGCCCAGCGGATCGCCTCCGTGCAGGATGCGGATATGATCGTCGTGCTGGACAACGGCATGGTGAAAGACGTAGGCACCCATGAATCCCTGCTGGCCTCGTCGAAAATTTATCAGGAAGTCTACTACTCCCAGCAGAAAGGAGGGGAAGAATAATGCCTCCTGTCAGAATGCGCGGCGACGGCCGCAAAGCCAAGAACCCCAGGAAGACCCTGCTGCGGCTGCTGGGCTACATGAAGCCCTATCTTCCCACTCTGGGCGTGGTGCTGCTGTGCATCATCGCCAACGCCGTCGCCCAGACCACCGGCAGCCGCTCCCTCGGCACACTGGTGGACAGCTATATCCTGCCTATGGTGCGGGATGGCTCTACGGATTTTTCTTCCCTGTGGGGATATCTCAGCAAGCTTGCCTGCATCTTTGCGGTGGGCATGATCTCGTCCTTCCTGTTCATGTTCCTGATGGTCAAGGTCAGTCAGGGTACCCAGAAGCACATCCGGGACGAAATGTTCGCCCATATGCAGACGCTTCCCCTGCGGTATTTTGACACCAACACCGCCGGCAACATCATGTCCCGCTACACCAGCGACATCGATACTCTGCGGCAGATGATCTCCCAGTCCATCCCCCAGTGCGCGTCCTCCCTGGTGACCATTGTGGTGGTCTTTGTGGGGATGCTGCAAACCTCCTGGGTGCTGACCATCGTGATGCTCTTCACCGTTACCGGCATCGTCTTCGTCACCATGAAGGTGGCGGGCAAATCCGCCAAATACTTTGTCGGCCAGCAGCAGTCTCTTGGCGCGCTGAACGGCTACGTAGAGGAAATGGTCAACGGTCAGAAGGTGGTCAAAGTCTTCACCCACGAGGAAGCCTGCAAGGAGCAGTTCGACAAGCTCAACGAGGAGCTGTGCCGCAATGCCCGCATCGCCGGAACCCTGTCCAACATGATGGGTCCCATCAACAATAACCTTGGCTACGTCCAGTATGCCATTCTGGCCATCGTGGGCGGCGCGCTGTGCGTGCTGTCCGGCGGCAATATGCTGTCTCTTGGCAGCCTGATGAGCTTCATGCTCCTGTCCCGCTCTTTCAACATGCCCATCAGTCAGGTCTCCAACCAGATCAACGCCATCGTCATGGCGCTGGCCGGTGCGGAGCGCATCTTCGAGCTGATGGACGAACAACCGGAGACGGACGACGGCTATGTCCAGCTGGTCAACGCCAAAATTGACGAAAACGGCAATATCACCGAGACTCCGGAGCATACCGGCCACTGGGCATGGAAGCACCCCCACAAGGCGGACGGCACCGTCACCTATACCGAGCTGAAGGGTGACATCACCATGACCAACGTAGACTTTGGCTACGTCCCCGAGAAGCTGGTGCTGCACGATGTGACTCTGTACGCCAAGCCCGGCCAGAAGATCGCCTTTGTCGGCGCCACCGGCGCGGGCAAGACCACCATCACCAACCTCATCAACCGCTTCTACGACATCGACGACGGCAAAATTCGCTACGACAACATCAACATCAACAAGATCCGCAAGCCCGATCTGCGCCGCTCTCTCGGCATCGTCTTACAGGACACCAACCTGTTCACCGGCACGGTGATGGACAACATTCGCTACGGCAAGCTGGATGCCACTGACGAAGAGTGCATCCACGCGGCGAAGCTGGCAAACGCCCACGACTTCATTACCCGCCTGCCCGACGGCTACAACACCATGCTCACGGGCAACGGCGCCAGTCTGTCCCAAGGTCAGCGGCAGCTGATCGCCATTGCCCGTGCAGCCGTGGCCGATCCTCCCGTCATGATTCTGGACGAGGCAACTTCCTCCATCGACACCCGCACGGAAAAGCTGGTGCAGGACGGCATGGACGCCCTGATGAAGGGCCGCACCACCTTCGTGATCGCCCACCGTCTGAGCACGGTCATGAACTCCGATTGCATCATGGTTCTCGACCATGGCCGCATCATCGAGCGCGGCACCCACGAAGACCTGATCGCCCAGAAGGGCACCTACTATCAGCTCTACACCGGCGCGTTTGAGCTGGAATAATCAGAATCTTCCGAGCAAACAAAAATCCCACGCAGCCGCAAGGCCGCGTGGGATTTTTACCGTAAAGCGTCTTTTGCCGTTACCTCGGCACCACGCCGTTTGTCTGCGCGCCGGTGAAGGTAAAACGGTAGCTGACGTAGTTATCCTTCGGCTCCTGCGTCATTTCCAGCCCGGTAAGGTGGCAGTACCGGATACCCCAGATGGGATGCTCCAGATTCCCCGGCGTCGTCTCCTTAAAAAGCTTCGCCAGCTTCTTGAACTGGGCAAAGGCGTCGTCGCCGAAGAATGCCCCGGTGCCGGTGATGGTCAGCTTTTCGTCCCCCATGGCGTCAAAGTAGTATTCCCCATCGTCCCCCTTGGTGTAGTGGGGTTCCCGGAGATATTCCTCCTTGTACACCGTGGGATTGTGGGGCCAGACAAAGGTCTTGTACTTGAGCTTGTCCATTTATTCTTCCTCCTGCCGCAGCATGGCGATGCCCTTCCGGGTCTTCCGCAGGCCCTCTCTGGAAAATTCCCGCTTGACGGATGTCCACCGGCAGTGATAATACAGCTCCGTCTTGACGTCCGTGGAGATCTCCAGCGTAAATGCGCCCACCGGCTCCGCCTTTTCCGGCGTACCGGCGGGGAACAGCTCCTCCAGCTGGATGTACCACAGGCTGCTTCCCTGACTGGCCCCCGCCGGAGCCGACTCCCCTATTACGTACTCCGCCTGAACCCCCGACACCTCTTCCTCGGAAAAGGCGATGGCGTTGGGCTGAACGATGTCGTTGATGTACGCCCGGAACCCGGGGCCGAGGCTGCACTTGCTGGCCTCCGTCACACAGGTGAAGGTCGCCAGTATCGCCACCACGTACACCTGACTGATCCCGTCGTAGGTACATCCGTTCTGTATGCACACGGCCCCCGACCAGCGCAGAATTTCCGTTGCCCGCAGAGCCTCCACCTCACAGGCGGTGCCGCCCATGGCGGCGGGGCAGATGATGTTGACCTCCACCGTCACCGTCATGTTTGCTCTGTCCACCTTCTCAATGTGGACCGCCGCCACAGGCTTCGTGATCTGCGGAAATTTCTGCCCGGGGAAGGCCACGTCCGCCGTGAACTTTGCTTCCCGCAGCCGCCGCAGCACCAGCTCTAGGATTGAGATGCCCAAGTATCGTTCACACCCTTCTCCACGCACAGCCCCCACTGGTAGACCGGCTGATTGCGGTAGTAATAAAGCTCCGCCCGCCGGAACAGATACGTCTTATCCCCAAGGGTCAGCGTATCCCCCTCCCGCACCTGTGCGCCGACGGGGCCGATGTAGGCGTACTGCCCCCGGGAGATCTCTCCCAGGAGCGTTGCCTCGCTTTCCATGCTCTGCCAGCTTTTGGCGTTCACCGCCCGGAAAAAAGCCCGGACGGTTTTCGTCTCAGTGCCGCTGGTAAGCCGCATATCCGTACCGTACTGAGCAATGATTTTCTCAACCATTCTCCGCATGTCAGACCCCCCGGAAGGAAAAACCGTCTTTCAGATAGGGCGCGATCATCAGCTCTGCCTGACGCTGCAAGCACTGGGAAGCCGCGTCCCGATTCTTGCTTCCCTGCTTCACCGTCAGATCACCGGCCTTGAACTCCTCCACCTGAGTGTCGTCGTCCACGCCGTTCAGCTGCGCCAGCGCCAGCAGACTGGCCGCGGCGATGAAATCCGCCTTGCAGTCCTCCGGCGTTAATCCCTCCCGCAGCCGCGCCGTCAGGGAGGAAGCGGACGCGCCGCACAGCAGCCGCAGCAGATTCGTCTGCCGCCCGTCCAGTTCCCCCGCCAGCAGCGCCGCCTGAGCAAAAACCTGTTCCGTCAGCGTCATACGTTCAGCACGAGGGACGCGCCGTCACAGATCTTGCCGAAGCCGGAAATGGAGGTGATGGCCGCCCGCTCCAGCTGCCGGTCAATGAGCTTATCGTACTCCACCAGCACGTCGCCGGCACGAACCAGCTCCAGCGCGTAGCGGTTGTCCAGACCGATGATCACGCCGTCGGACACGGCAGAGGTGCGGTGCAGCTGCGCGCCCAGAGGGGTGCTGAGCTTGCCGGTGCCCTGGAAATTCAGCCCGGTGAGGGGATTCTGCAATTCGGAGATTTTCAGCATATCGGTCATGGTGGCGGTGGAGCAGAGGATGGTGTTCATTGTGTAGGGGTCAAACTGCCCCCAGAACTCCACCAGCTGGTCGTAAGCCAGCGTACCCTTAGTGCCGGAGATGGGGCTGGTACCGATGGTGTACTGGGTAGCGGCGTTCTCGTTGCCGTCGCCGGAGATCAGCACGTCCACCGCGTCGGCCAGCTGCTGCTTCTGGATGTGGGCGCCGATCTGACGCAGCATCACGCCGAACAGATCCAGCTTCTGGAAGCGGATGGCCTCATAGGACGCCACCAGCATTCTGCCCCGCTTGCTCAACTGCACCAGATGCTCCTTGGTCTTCACCGCAGTCTCGGGGATGGACGCACCCTCCATCACGTCCTTCAGCTCCTTGTCCGCGTCGGTGGGGATGGAGTAGATGGAGCGGTAGTCCATGGCGTCGATGACGGTGGTGGTAGCGGTGATGGCAGGCAGAATGTCGTTTTCCTCCATGCCCTGCCGGACGGTGCGGGCGATGTACTCAGGAAACAGCACGGCGGAGTCCATGGTGCGGAAGAACTTCTCCACAGGAGAAGAACCCGCCCCCTTGGCGCGGATGCCGAAGCGCTTCAGCTGCCGCTGAAAGGCGTCAGTGCCCTCCAGCGCGGTGCCCCGGTAGTTTTCGCTGGGGTCCAGAGATTCCAGCACCTGCGTAAAGTTCATACCCTCCTGCCGGTACATACCCTTTTCCAGTTTCAGATTGTCATAACCCATTTGATATCCTCCCAAGTAAATTTATGGCTGCCGGCCTTCGCCGGAGAACCTATGATGTATTGCGGCAGTGTCATTCACGTAAAGCCCCGCGCCGCCCCGAAGCCCTGTAAAATCCCTAAATCAAAAATCCACTTTCTACTTTTTCCTCTTTCCCCCGGCAGCCGCCCAGCTGGGTCGTAAGCGGCATACTCTCCGCCAGCCGCTCTTCCAGCGCCGACTTGAGCTTGATCAGGTCTTCCGCCGCGGCGGTTCTGGCGATGCTCCGCAGCACCGACGCTTCCACCCCCAGCTCCAGCGACAGCCCCAGACGCACAATGCTGTCCTCCAGTTCCTTCTGGTAGCGCTTCCCCAGCTCTGCCTGCTGATACAGCGCCCGGTATTCCGCCTGCGCGCCGAATTCATCGGCCAGTTCCTTGAGCTTGGGCTTTCCGCAGCCCAGCCCCTTCAGCACCCCGGCCTCCCGCTGTGCCGGGACGGCCACAAAGGAAAACTCGTAGGCGTCCATCGGCTCCTGTAAAATGGCGCAGCAGACCTGTCCGTCATAGCTCTCGCCCTTCCGATGCCCGCAGGAACCGTAGTCGCTCCCGCAGATGGAGCATACGGAGCGCCCCATGGCGCATCCCACGGATACCTCCTTTTTGATCCCCGCCTCGATGTCGGCGATGATCTCGTCGTTGGCATCCCCCCGCCGGATGTACGCCCATGCTTTGATGAATTCCGCGCCGTCCTCCCGAACCACCTCGGTCTGGAAGATACGCGCCACCTGCTTGTCGCTGCTCCACTTGTGGTCAACGATCCCCGTCTTGCCGATAAACAGCTTGGCAAGTCCGGGGAGTGCGGCGCTGTCGAAGCGCTCAAAGTCCCGGTCTACCTGATCGTCGCACAGCCGCAGGGAGAACACGTAAACCTGCTGGGCTGTCAGATGCGCCTTGGCAAGATTGTTGATCGCTTCCAGCTGTACCGCCGTAGGTGCGCCGCTGCTTGCGGCCTGTGCCGCCTTGTTGATTTCCATGCCGGTTCCTCCATTCAAGAATTTTCATTTTGGGACACATCCGCCAGACACTTTTCCGCCTGCGCCCGGTAAAGCGCCGCCTGCGCCTCCTGCGTGATATCCTGCAAGCTGATGTCGTCCCACTCGATCTCCACCCGGTTGTCCAGCCCTTCCAGCGCAAGATAGGTCTGACAGATCTTCCGCATGGCAGGCTCCACCGTCCGCCGCAGCGCCCACAGTTCCGAGGTCAGCAGATCCGCCTGCTGGGTACTCATCCGCTCGGTGGTGCTCCAGTTCAGCCCCAGCAAAAAGGGCGGAAGCCCGGTTTTCGCCACCAGCTGCTCCAGGATCTGCCGCACCGGGGTCTCGGAATCCAATATCGGCGCTTCCCCGCCGATGACCTTGATTTCCACATCCCCCACGGCCACGAAATCCCGCACCGTGCCGTTTTTGTTGTCCTCCATGGCCCGGCTCCATTCCGCCGCCACGGCTTTTCCTCGCTCCTGCGCCGTCACCGGGTCGAGGTTTTCGCCGCCCTTGCAGATGACGCTGTAGCGGATGTTTCCGGCGCGTTCCCAGTTAACGCCGATGGTGTTGTAAATTTTCAGAAGAATGTCCGCGAGGAACGGCATCCCCCGGAACATGCTCACTCCATAAGGGTGTGCCGGCTCGGGATTCATCGTGGTGAACAACAGGAGCTGCTGATAAGGGAGCGGCCGCAGCAAACCATGCTCATCGGTACCCCACAGCACCGTTTCCAGGGGATTTTCCCCCTCCTGCGCTTCCAGCGCCGTCACATCTCCCCAACATACCGCCCGCAGTTTTCCACCGGCGATCACCAGTTCGCCCACCGCCCGGCCATAGGTCAGCAGGCTGTCCAGATACCCGCTCAAAAAGCTTTCGATTCCCATCTGTCCCCGGCCGCAGGGCATCATCTGCAAAAAGCCATTGAGCCGGTGCTGTGCCTCACGGTCCCGGCACCGGACCTCAAACCCGCCGCACAGCCGCACCATTTTCGCGACCGCGGCGTCCAGCACCGGAATGGCTTCCCGCATCTCCCGGTAAATCCGCTCCTCCCCGGCGCCCAGAGGCGTAAACCCCTTCATCACCCCAAAGGGGTGGGTGTTCCCGGTGCGAAGCTGGCATACTGCCGCAACGCCTCCGGTTTCCTTCTGCTTTCGTTTCAAAAAATCGCTCCCTTCAAGCAAATATTACCCTGACGTCCCCGTCAGCGCCTTCTTTCCACCGCCCACGCGGAAACTCCCTCCTGCCGCTCCCCCAGAACCGTGGCGGCAAAGTACCGCATGTCGTCCATGGCGTGGTCGTGCTCCTTGCGCACCTTGTCCTTCCCCCCGCCGGATAAATCCCAGACGTACTCGTCCATCTCCCGCAGACAGTCCGCGCACCCCTCGCAAATCACGATCTTCCCGGCCTTCAGCAGATCGGAGGTCAGCCGGATGCCGCTGAGAACATCGTTTTCCGCCTTGCGCACCCGCCATCCCTTCCGCCGCAGAACCTCAATGAAGCTGGCCGCCGAGGGGTCAACGATCACCGCCGAAATTCGCCGTCCCCCGGCAAGTCCCTCCAGCGCCCGGGCGTATTCCTCGTCGGTCATCTGCCGCCGGGCCTCCCGGGAGTTGAAGTAAAACTCCTTCACCCGGTACCAGACCCCGCCCCGCAGCCCCCACAGCCCCATGGACGTAGGATTCACCGTCCCGTAGTCGCAGGATATGTACCACTTTTCGCAGATTTCCGGCGCTTTCCCCACCATTTCCGGCGAGAAAAAGTCGTAAACCCGACCTTCCGCCTGCGCCCACTGTCCGAGAATAAACCGCCGGTAGAACACCCCTGTGTACAGCTTCTGATACCGCTGCCGGATCTCAGGCGTCAGGGAAGGGTTGTCCTCCATGGTAAAGTGGAGCCGCAGACAGTTCCGCTTCTCCGCCTCCAGAATCCACGTCCGGTAAAACCAATGCCCCGGCCCGGCAGGGTTGCAGTTGAACCATAACCGGCTCCCGGCGACAGAGCACCGGGCGCATGCCTGCTCCACAAAGCTGCGGGGCATCAGCGCCACCTCGTCCAGCAGCACCCCGGCAAAGGTGATACCCTGAATCAGGCTTGCGGAGCTTTCGTCCCGCCCGCCGAAGACGTAAAACTGGTTTTCCCGCCCCCGGAATTTTACAGTCAGCAGGTTATCCGTCCGCTTTTCCTTCCACTTCGCCCCCAGCGCTTCCAGCTTCGGCAAAATCTCGGACAACACATTTCTCCGCAGAGACGCGATCGTCTTGCCGCAGACACCGAACTTCTGGCCGCTAAAGCAGCTCATGGCCCACAGGAAGAAGCTCAGCCCCATAGCCAGTGTCTTCCCGGAGCGGACCGCCCCGTCGCACACGATGGCCTCCCTGTCCCGGTTGGGACTCCCCGGCACCCACCAGCTCAGTACCGTCCGCTGCTTTGGCGAAAATGCCGTCATTCTTCCCCGCCGCCCTGCAACGCCTTCAGGAAATCGTCCATGTCCGTCTGCTCCCCGTCCGCCACCGTCGCCAGCTGTTCCAGCGCCTGTAATCGGTCAATGAGCTTGATCTCCACCGTCCCCTTGTCGTTGCGCTTGACCTCGCTGAGCAAACTCAGGTCCAACTTGTCCAGCCTCGGCTCATCCTCCAGCGCCAGCCGCACGCAGTCGTTGGCTTTCCCGAACGCCAGTTCCGCCAGCCGCCGCGTCACATCCTCCCTCCGGATTTTCCCCGTCTGGATTCGCTGCTTCAGTTCCCTTTCCACGCTTTTGCGTTCCATAGTAACCTCCCTTTCATCCAAACCCAAGAAGACAAAAAAAGTTGCACCCGAAGGTGCAACCAAAAAATCCCTAAAAATCTTTCTTCTAACGCATACTCCACTCACCAGAACCGAAGCCGCCCCGCCGCAAATATCATTCCTCCAATTTCCTCCGCAGCTTCTGCAACGCCCGCTTCTCAATCCTGGATACATAACTCCTGCTGATTCCCGTAATAATCGCCACCTCCCGCTGCCGCTTCGGCGGCTTTCCATTCAGCCCATACCGCAGTACGATCACCTCCCGCTCCTGTTCCGTCAAACAAGACCGAATCGCCCGATGCAGCTGTTCCGCGCTCTCCCGGGAGGACACCTGTTCCAGCAGATCGCCGTCCTCGCTGACCACATCCATCAAAGAAAGCGCCGCCCCATCGGTACCTGTCTCGATATAATCGGACAGCGAAACATCCTGCGCACTCTTCTTCTGCCCCCGGAAATACATCAGTATCTCATTTGCTACCATCTCCCCAACGACTTTTAGACGCAGTAAAAGTCCCGTTTTCTTCTATGAATGCGCCATTTATATCACTTTCTTCGCATTCAATATCTACGAGGTCTTCCACATCGTTTTCATCGTCTTCACCGGCCTTGGAAAGCCGCTCGTCAATGTTTGGATAATCCAGTTCCACATCCTCCGCTCCGAACAGGATTACATGGGCGTTTTCTCCGTCCCAGATCACCTTGCGAACAACCGTGCGAACGGCAGCACGTTTTTCTTCAACAGACATTTGATCCACATTTTCCCGGAACATTGCCAGAATCTGTCTGAGCAAATCGAATTCTCCGTCGCTCAGATGATTGGCCGTGACCAGCCCCTCCAACTCCCGAATCTGGCAATCAATCACCCGGTTGGCTTCTGTCAGTTCTTCAATTCGCCTCAGCATACTGGGCCGAGCGATGGAGTCTCCGACCAACCCCAAAGAGTCCAACAGACCTGCTACAATTTTTTCGTTCTGCGCAAGTTCCTCTCTCAGCTTCGTAAGTTGCGTGTCGTACTGCTCTCTGTTTCCAGTATAGAACTGCCTGCTCTTTTCCATCTGTTTCATAAAGGCACTGTCTTTTTCTGTCAATGTTTTCAGCTGTTCGATAATCGCCGCATCCAGGATATTGCCGTTTGCGTTCCGCTTATTACATCTGGTACGCTTGCTCCGCTCCTTCATCTTGCATACATAGGTGTAAATCAGTTCCCCGCTTCCGGTTCTCCGTTCCGTCAGCTTCGGATACATTCTCTCACCGCAGGAGCAGTAAATTAGGCCGGTAAGCAGCGCCTCATTATTTCTCGGCTTCCGATAGCCTTTGGATTTATTGCGTTCCAAAGACTGCTGTACGGTGATCCATTGTTTCGATGGCACAATTCCCGGGTGTTTTCCAAGGGCGATGATCCATTCCTCCATTGGAAGCAGGATCATTGCCCTGCCCTTTTCCTGGTCTGTTCGATTATAGGCCATAATTCCACAGCTTCCATCAAACTCTGATTTGGGAAAACAGACCTCTGCTTTTCTTCCCAAAAAGAAATCATAAGCGTCTTCATCTGCCACCATGTACACAGGATTTTGAAGGATTGCCTTGATTGCAAAGCGTGAAAAGTTCTTTCCCAGCTTTGTCTTGATTCTTCTGCGGAGAAGCTCTGCCTCCACGGCTGTCAGAGAATCCGATTGCGTATACAAATCGTAAATCAGTTTCGGAATGTCGATTTCTTCCGGCACAGGCTCCAAGCAGAAGGATTTTCTCTCTTTGCCGTCTATCGTGATTTTGCTCACAGGTTTCGACCGATACCCCAACGGCGCAGTTCCACCAAGCCAACGACCGGTCTTCGCCAACTCGTGCATATTGTCCCGAATGCGTTCTGCAATGGTCTCCCGCTCCAACTGAGAAAACACGGAGATAATAAACATCATCGCCCTACCCATCGGTGTGCTGGTGTCAAACTGCTCACGAATCGATACAAAGGACACATCCAGCTTTGTCAGTTCATCGATCAATCCGGTGAAGTCGCTGATATTACGGCTGATTCTGTCCAAGCGGTACACAACAATTGCTTTGAATTTCCGTTTGCGTACATCTGCCATCATTCTCTGAAACGCCGGTCTTTTTAAGTTGCCGCCAGAAAAGCCTTCATCTTCAAAAACTTCACAAAGTTCCACATACCTTTCACCGAACATATTGCGGACATAGTCTTTGCATAGTTCGATTTGGTTTCCAATACTTTCGCCCTTACCGGTGAATTTTGACTTTCGAGAATATATCGCAATCTTTTCTTCGTTCTTCCTCATAACAGGGGACCCTCCTTCTATGTGTTATCATTGTGATTCTATCTTATCACAGCGCATAGAAATAGTAAACTCTGTATAGAACATTCCCCCACTTACTTTTTAAATTTCACATCACTTTAACAGCATTCTTCCCTTGCTTTTATGCAACTGAAGAATGCTGTTTTTTGCTTCTATAAAATTTTTTCACTTTTTTTCGTTTTTACCTTTACTTTTGGCCCTTCTCGATGCCTACCACTTGAGGGGGTTCTTCAAAGAGACACTTCTCTTCCCCCCTCACCTGAACCTTGCTACGAAAATAGATCGTAGTGCGAACCTTGACAAATAGGTTTTCAACGCCT
>ERZ780195.245-NODE-245-length-57218-cov-20.305705_pt1 | contig 57218 bp, 51 predicted proteins | sample MGYA00511017_ERZ780195 | MGnify/ENA primary metagenome ERZ780195 (study PRJEB29588, sample SAMEA2159974) | human gut metagenome | biome: human gut; feature: human-associated habitat; material: faeces | place: Denmark | collected 2008/2010 ...
ATACATATCCATCTTATCTTAAGCTCAATATTTCAAGCATGAAAGGGGGTGCAAACTTACCCCTTAAAGCGGCAACATGAGTAGGCTGAACCGAAAATTGGTCGTTTCATAGGGGTGTTCAGAATGAACGATAGGATTCATTTTGAATTACAAAATCGTGAAACCGGCATTTTCAGTGGAAAACATGCTCTATTTCCTCCTTTGAGCCCCGTTTCTGCATCACGCATATCCATAATACGCAAAAAAGAAGCACCCAAATATTGTATCAATATCTGAGTACTAAGGTGGTAGTGGCGGGGGAGCTTGCTCCCCCGCCGCCTTCGCCCCAAACGTTAAGTTTCTGACGCATAGCCGAAACTAGGAGAAAAAAAGTTGTAATTTCCTCACGGCTCGGTTATAATGATATGGTAATTCTACGAACTGAAAGGGAGAGTCTGTAATGATGATGAATTGGATGTCCGCGCTGGCCGAGTCCGGCGAAGTCGCCGCCGCCGGCACCGAAACTGCCCAGAGCAGCGGAATTATCGAAATGGTCGTGATGATGGTCGTCATGGTCGCCGTGTTCTATTTCTTCCTGATCCGTCCCCAGAAGAAGAAGGACAAGGCCGTGAAGAACATGCTGGCCGCGCTGAAGCCCGGCGATCGCATCTGCACCATCGGCGGCCTGTACGGCACCATCTCCGCCATCAAGGACGACAACGTGACCATCACCCTCGGCGCGCAGCAGAACACCGTGGTCATCGCCCGCTGGGCCATCCGCTCGGTGGAAGACGCTCCTCTGGAGAACGACGCCGCCCCCGAGATCTGATCCATACCATAAGAAAAGAAGCCCTTCCCGCCGGAAGAGCTTCTTTTCTCTTATTCCCGATGCACGTACACCCGCGAGAGCTCCGCCGCGCCGTCGCTGCGCGCCATGCACAGAAACCGCCAGCCGAAGCGCTCGTACAGCGAATCGTGATCCGTCACCAGATACAGCGTCTCCACGCCCCGGGCCTTCATGTCCCGGCAGACGAACGCCAGCAGTGCGCCGCAGATTCCGCGTCCCCGGCGGTCGGGCTCCGTGTAGACGGCGCAGACGTTGGGCCGAAGCTCCTTCTGGTCGTGAAAATCGTTCTCGATCACGCCCATGCCGCCGACGATCCGCCCGTCCTCCAACGCGAGATACCACTGCGGAACCGGCGCTTCCCTCGCCAGGCTCTGCGCCATGCTCTCCCGATAGGCCTCCAGCGGCACGCCCCATTTTTCGTGGAACCACCGCGCCGCGCGCGTCGCCAGCTCCGCCCGTTCGCCCAGCCGAATCAGCTCCCGCCGCGCCGCACCCTCTCCGTCAGCCATTGAGCCCATCCTCCAAGTTGAAATACGCATACGCAATCCCCTTCTCTACCGCATACTGCTCGGCATAAGAGGAAGGCTCGACTGCCAGCGTAAGCGCGTCGCTGAGCTCAAACGCCCACTCGCCGATAGCCGTTACGCCGCCGGGAATTGTGAGGCTCGTCAGGGCTTCGCAGTCGCTGAACGCCCAATCTCCAATGGCGGTTACGCCGTCGGGAAGTTCGACGCTTGTCAGGGATATACAGTTGAAAAACACACCCTCCTCGATGGCGGTTACGCCCTCCGGAATTTCGATGCCCGTCAGCGCTCTGCATGCGGAAAAAGCGTTCCCGCCAATGCTGTTCACGCTGTCGGGAAGCTCGATGTCCGTCAACCTTGTACAGTTGTCGAACGCATACTCTCCAATACAGGTCACACCGCTGGCCATTTCGACGCGCGTCAGGGATTCGCAGAAGCGAAACGCAGCGACGCCGATCGCTGTAACGCTTCCGGGAATTTCGACGCCCGTCAGCGACAGACACGAGTCGAACGCCCGATCTCCAATAGCGGTTACGCCTTCAGGGATTTCGACATCTGTCAGAGATGTACAGCAGAAAAACGCCCCGCAGCCGATAGCGGTTACGCTCTCCGGAATTCGGACGCCCGTTAAGGATGTGCAGCTGTTAAATGCGTAATCACCGATTATTTTTATTCCGTTGGGGATTTCATACTGTGATTCCAAAAGCCCCATAGGATAGCAAATCAGCCGTCTGTCAGGCCTTGAAACCAGAGCGCCCTCAACCGTCTCCAGCACAGGTGAAGAGGCCGCCACGCGGATACTGCTCAGGCGGGTACAGCAGGCAAAGGGGTTCGCGCCGACCTGCGTCACGCTGTCGGGAATCTCGACGCCCGTCAGCGATTCGCAGCTGTGAAACGCGCACTCGCCAATGCGGCTCACGCCGTGGGGAATTACGATGCTCGTCAGGGTTGTACAGCCGATAAACGCATAGTCACCGATGCTGCTCACGCGCCTGCCGTCCAGTTCCTCCGGGATGCTCAGTTCTGCTGCGCTCCCGTGATAACCGGTAATGCTCGCGGTTCCGTCCTCCAGCAATACATAATCATAATCCCCGCATGAGAGCTTCTGCGTCCCCGCCTCGCTCTCGCCGAGGACGCAGGAGCAACCCAGCAGCGCAAGAATCAGCACTGACAGCAGCCATTTCCTCATCGCCGTTCTCCCCTTCTCATTCCGCCGGGAATGGGTCTGAAAACGCCCCTGTCACTCCTTCGAATGCGCGGCCTGGCCATAGCGCACGGCCTCGTGCTCCCGGCGCAGCTCGTCGTGGAGCCGCACCGACGACCACTCCATGTTCGTCGGCGTGAGCACCGCCTTGAGGCCCACGCCGGGCAGATGCGCGGCGCGGATCTCCTGCAGAAACTGGTTCAGCAGCTTGGCGCCAAAGTGAACCATGACCATCATCTCGTCGGCGAAGGGCTCGCCCTCAGCCGGCGCGCCCGTGGGCTCCATCAGGCCGGCCAGCGCGCCCACCGGCTCGGCCAGCTCCGCCGGCGCGACGGTGCGCACGCGGATGTGCAGCTTCAGGCAGATCAGCCGCAGCCTCGACCCGTTTCGGTTGTCCAGATTGTACAGCAAAACCAGCGGTGCGTTCATGCTCTGACTCCTCATGCGCGGGGCGCGCTTTTTTTCAGCTGCTCGATGATTTCCTCGTCCTCGGTCAGCTCCAGCGAGACGTTGAATTCCCGGGTCTGTCCCGGCTCCAGGCAGGTCAGCATGCCGTTTTCCCGGGCCTCGGCGCGGCTGACCACGCCCGACGTGGTGGGCTCCAGCCCCAGCGCGTACTCGCCCGCGCGCATGCACTTCCACTCGCACAGCAGCGGGAACACGCTCTTGTCGTAGCGGATCACCGCCGCCAGCCCCAGCTTTTCGTTGTGCAGCATGGCGAAGGCCTCGCCGTCACGGGGCTCGAGGTGATAATAGCACTGCTCCTCGCGGCCCGCCTCGGGCGCTTCCATCACGTCGTAATTGCCCATTCCCTCCCGGGCGAAATCCGTGCGCGGCTCCACCTTCGCCGAGGTGGTGTACACGCGCGCGCCCTCGTCCAGCATGGGATAGCCGAAGTTCATGTGATACACCATCATCAGCGGCGCGGTCTGAAAGCCCTGATTCTCCACCACATCGCGGATGTGCAGGCGGTTCTCCTCCGTGTCCAGCGTCAGCTCGCGCCGAAGCAGCAGGTTCACGCCGAACACCTCGGCCTCGCGCACCTCGCCCACCACGCGCAGCTTCAGCGCGTCGCCGTCGCAGATGGTCTCATAGGCCACCCTGCCCGCGGGCGTATTGTCGAAGGGGCCGTGCAGGCCCAGCTCCTCGCCGCCGTCGCGGCAGGGGCTTCCGGCGTGGCTCAGCCCACAGGTGGTCAGCATTCCGCCGTAGAACTGCTTCAGGAATCCCGACGCGCCCTCCTTCTGATACAGCGCCGCCGAGCGCAGCCCGACCTTGTTCATCAGGCCGATGTTCACGCCCCTGTAGGACAGATAGGGAATGTCCAGTCCCCGGTCGGCCAGCACCGTCAGCTCCATGCCGCGCCCGTTGCGCATCTCCAGCGCGCGCATGCCCTTCGCCGGGCCGTCGTTGAACACCACGTCCCGCACGCCGCACAGCGCGTCCGGATCGCCGCAGCGCTTGCGCAGCTCGAAAAGCTCCGATTTCTTCATCCAGATTTCCTCCCCCGCTCGCGTTTTTTCGTTACAATTATTATAATTCCAAACGCGCGCCGCGTCAACCGCCATTTGCGCGCCTTGCGTCCGGCGCGGCGAGGGTGTATAATGAAACCAACCAAATCTCAGGAGGGAATCCCCATGACGCAGCTTGCCCAGAACTTCATCGATTTCGCCCGCCGCTCGCCCACGGCCTTCCACGCCGCCGAGGCGATCTGCGCCTCCCTGCGCGAAAGCGGCTTCACCGCGCTGAACGAGCGCGAGCCGTGGAGCCTCGTCCCCGGCGGAAAATACTTCGTCACCCGCAACCGCTCGGCGGTAATCGCCCTGACCATCCCGGCCTCGGGCATGACGCATTTTCAGATCGTCGCCAGCCACGGCGATTCTCCGGCATTCAAGCTCAAGCCCGCGGCGGAGGAGACCGTGCTGGGCCATTACGTCCGCCTGAACACGGAGAAATACGGCGGCATGATGATGTCCACGTGGCTGGATCGCCCGCTGTCCATCGCCGGCCGGCTGCTGGTGCGCGACGGCGGCGGCGTGTCCACGAGGCTGGTCGACCTCGACCGCGACGCGGCGCTGATTCCCAACCTGCCCATCCACTTCAACCGCGAGGTCAACGACGGCTACAAATTCAACGCCCAGACCGACATGCTGCCCGTGTTCGGCGACGAGACCGCCGCGGGCAGGCTGGCCGAGGAGCTGGCCGCGCTGGCCGGAGCGAAGGTCGAAAGCATCGTCGGCAGCGACCTGTTCCTCTACGACCGCACGCCCGGCCGCGTCTGGGGCCCCAGCGGCGAGTTCTTCTCCTGCGGCCATATCGACGATCTGGAGTGCGCCTACACGTCGCTTCAGGCCTTTCTCGCCGCCGAAAACGCGCGCCAGATCAACGTGCTGGCCGTGTTCGACAACGAGGAGGTAGGCAGCGGCGCCAAGCAGGGCGCGGACTCCACCTTTCTCGGCGACGTGCTGGCCCGCACCGCCGCCGCGCTGGGCGCCGCCGACGCGCAGTTCCGCGCCGCGGTGGCGTGCAGCTTCATGGTCTCCGCCGACAACGCCCACGCCGTCCATCCCAACCATCCCGAAAAATACGATGCGGACAACCGCGCTTATCTGAACGCCGGCGTGGTCGTCAAGCACAACGCGAACCAGAAATACACCACCGACGGCGTGTCCGAGGCCATCTTCGGCATGATCTGCGCCGCGGCGGGCGTGCCGACGCAGCACTTCGCCAACCGCTCGGACGTCGCCGGCGGCTCCACGCTGGGCAACATCGCCAACGCCCACGTCTCCATGAACACGGTGGACGTCGGCCTGGCCCAGCTGGCCATGCACTCCGTCTACGAAACCGCGGGCACGAAGGACGCGGAATACATGGTCGCCGCCCTGAAGAAGTTCTACGAAACCGAAATCGTCATGGAATCCGACGGCAGCTATCGCCTGAAGTAATTCCGCCAAAAAACAGAGGAACCGCCGCGAACCCATCCGGGTTCGCGGCGGCTCTTTGCTTCCGCTTACTTCAGCTTGGTATATCTCGAGGACACCCAGCCGCTGTTCACGCGATACCACACCACGCCGCGGCTGTCCTTCCGGCTCTCGCCGGCGTACTTCACCGCGTCGCCCTTGTAGAGCGTGCCCACCTTGCGGCCGCTCAGGCTCGGCTCGCTGCGGACGAACACGGACTTTGCCGTGACGACCACCTTGCTGGACGCGGAAGAGGAGGAGCCGCTGGACGCGTCGCGGAGCTTTACGTATTTGGCGCAAATCCACACGGAGCCGTCGCTGGTGCGCACATTATACCACTTCAAGCCATTGCCGTCGGTCTTGCTCCGGTTCAGATAGACCGCCGTATCGCCCTTCTTCAGCGAGCCCACCCTGCGGCCGTTGGGCTCCGCGCGCAGGTTGACGGACCGGGCGGTCACCTCAACCACCTGCGTGTAGCTCACCTCTCCGCCCTCGCACAGAGAAGCGTACTTCGAGGATACCCAGCCGCTGGTCTTGGAGTTCAGCTTCACCTTGTACCAGATCACGCCGCGGCCATCCTTGCCCGTCGCCTCCAGATAGGTCAGCTTCGCGCCCTTCTTGGCCGTGCCCAGCGAGCGATACTCCAGTCCCGCGCCGGCGCGGACGTTCACATTGCCCGTGGTCTTGACGTAGGTCTCCGCCAGCGCAAATCCCGCAAACGCGCTCATCACGATGGCCACCGCCAGCAGCAGCGCCACCTTCGCCCAAGTCTTCTTCATCATTCTGCCCCCAATCTCTTTCCCCATAAAATTCAAAGTCGAACGGCGGATCCGCTCCGCTCACTCTCAAGTATATATTTGGACGTGCCCACGCTCCCGCGAGTTCCCAAAATTCCCCATCCTTGTCAAAAACTTTTTCCCTGTCCAAAAAACGGCGGCGGCCGAAGCGGCGTCTGCCGCTTCGGCCGTCAAACCTGTATTCTTCCTGCTCAGCCCAGTTCCTGAAGCGCCTCGGCGATGGCGAGGACGTTCTCGATGGGCGTATCGGTGGGCAGCTCGCAGCCGGGCATGAACATGGCCCGCTGATTGCCGACCTTCTTCGCGCATTCCAGAATGGCTTCCTTCGTGTGCGCCGCGCCGCAGCTGTACACGTCGGCCACGGGGTCGATGTTGCCGTTGAGAATGCAGCGGCCCTGCGCGGCCTCGATGGCCTTGGGGAAATCCACGACGTGGTCCACGTCGATGATCTTCGCTCCACTCTGGCTGGAATAGGGCAGAATGCCCAGCGTGTTTCCGCACATGTGCAGACGGCCGACGATGCCCTTCTCGGCCATGTGGCCGAAGATGCGCCTGTGGCGGGGCAGCACGAGCTCCTCATACATGGCCGGAGAGACCAGCGAAGCCACCGGGTCGGCCACGTAGGCGTACTTCACGCCCACCTCGGCCAGACGATCGACGAAGTCCAGCGTCGTCTCGGTCACGATGTCCAGCAGCCTGCCCACCAGCTCGTCGTCGTCGAACATGTCCACCATCAGATTCTCCACACCGCGGATGTTGCCCGCCACGGTCATGGGGCCGACGGCCAGCACCATGGGATCCACGTCCGAATCTCCCACGGTGGCCTCGGCGGCCTTCACCAGATCGTACAGGCGCGGAATCTCCACGGTCTTCAGAGGATGCAGCTTCTCCACCTCGGAGATGTCGTCGAGGGCATACTCCACGGCGGTGGGCAGCTTGTCGGGGGAGAACTTCAGCTTCGTGCCGTAGCCCTCGGCCTCGCGGGCCAGATCGGAGGCGATCTGAATGAAGTCCAGCTTCATCTCCCGGGCGGCCACGCGGGCGGCCTCGGCCATCTTCTGCCAGTCCCTGCAATAGACGTCCACGCCCATGCCCGCGCCGTCGTTGGCATAGCGCGCCACGGCGCTGCCGACGATGGTCAGGTTCGGGCGGCGATCCACGGGTTCTCCGGCCAGATAAGCGGCCAGTCTCTGCCTGGAATTCATATTCATCCTCCTCATGCGTTCGCAAAATAACTGCTCTCATTATAAAAGATCGCCCCGGCAAAGTCAATTGCAGGAGCGAAAGTGGGCAACAACCTACCAGCGCATTCTCAAGAATTTCCAACAGACGCGCCGTCCAGCCGCAGCTGACGGAGCACACCCCGATAATACGGCTCCTCGCAGCACTCGCCGACCCGGCAAAAGCCCCGTTTTTCATAATAGTCGTTCAGAAACGCGCTGTCCCGGGCGCAGTCCAGCCGCAGTGCGCGCTTGCCCAGCTCCTTCGCCCGCTCCCGCAGACGATCCAGCATCACGTCGCCCGCGCCATGACGCGCGATGGAGCTCGCGAAATTGTGGATGTACCACGCGCTCTCCGGCGGAAAATCCGCCCAGCGCGGATCCTCGTCCAGCAGCACCGCCGCGGCGGCGATCTCGCCGCCCTCCTTCAGCACGTACAGCCTTTCGGCCTCCAGCTGCTCTCCAAAATACGCCCTCGGATACGCCTCCAGATAACCATTATTGTTCCACTGCCGCAGCCCGACCCGATCCATCCACGCAACGCGCTCCAGAATCAGCCCGTACGCCGTGTCCAGCTCCCCCGGCTCCGCTCGGCGAAGAATCGCCTTCCGACCATCCATTCCTGCACACCTTCTCTCCCATCCTCGCGTCAAACGCGCAGCTCCCGTGCATTTCGCCTGTCCGCGCCGCCGATTCCGCACATCCTGCGCGTTCAGCTTTCCACGCTGCCAGCGCAAGTGTCTCACGGCTCCATCCCGTTCCCGCCGTCTGCACAAGCCCCTCCGGCATGCTCCGCCGCCCGCGGCTCCATTTCCGCGCAAACGCCTTAGAACGCCTCCGGCGCACTGCGCGAAGCTCCCATACGTTCCGCACCTCCGTTCGCGCACAGAGAGCCCCGCCGACCCAAGTCGGACATGCCGGAGCAGCCCGCTCCACGCCCATTCGCGTAAAGAGCGCCCCGCCCCTCCGGGCAAAGCGCTCCTCTTTCCTGTTCTCTCCCCGCCGTCGCTCAGCCGATGACCTCGCGGAAGCGGCGGCAGTAATACTGCACCAGCTCGAACTTCGCGTCGGGCGCGATGCGGTGATCCGGGCAGGGAATGTATCCGCCCAGCGCCACCAGCGACTTCAGCCGCTCGATTTCCGCGTCCACAGCGTCGCGATCATGGGCGAACACGCGCTTGTCCATGCCGCCCACGCCGCGCAGCGTCGGGCCGTACATCTCGCGCCACTTGCGGATGGACGCGTTCCATGTGCCCACCTCGATGGGGAACATGGTGTTCACGCCGTTCTTCAGCCACACGGGCACCAGCAGGTCGATGCAGCCGTCGCAGTCCACGCTCACGATGTCGATGCCGTGCCGGTTCACCAGCTCGGTCAGGCGCCTGTAGTGCTTGCCCACCAGCTCGTCAAATACCTCGGGCCGCACCAGCGGGCCGTTCTTGAAGCAGATGTCCTCCCAGAAATGGGCGTATTCAAAGCGGATGCCGTATTCGAGAATGCGCTCGGCCAGCCGATAGCACAGGTTGCCCACGGTGTCGATGATCTCCACATAGAGATCCTCGTCGTCCACGGCCAGATACGCCAGCTCCTCCACGCCCAGCATGTTGCGGATGTTGCCGTACAGGCTTCCCAGATGCAGGCCCATGGGCAGGTCGCGGGCCGCGTCCTCCCGCTTGAGCCGCTCAAACAGCGCGCGATTGATGCGCTCTTCGGAGTATTGCAGCTTCGGCAGATACAGCTTCTCCCACGCCTCGCGATCCTTCAGCGAGGTTCCGATCTCCGCGGGAATGCTGACGATATTGTCGTTCACGCGGACGATCAGGCCCTCGGGATTGCGAATGACTCTGGAGCCGTCGGGGCATTCCTCCAGCACCTCGGTCTCGAACGCGGGATACAGCCCGGTGTTCGCGCCGGGGCAGGAATTCCAGTTGAAGTCGAAGCCCAGCGCGTCCATGATGCGCCGGTCTGCCGCGCCGCCGTCGCCCTCGCGGCGGTAGCCCTGCGCGTCCTCAAGGCTGATATGCCCCTCCTGTGCCCACTTATCCAGCGTCTCCACCCAGTAGCCGAAGGCCACCACGGGCATCCGGTCGACCTCGCGTCCGTGCAGAATCGCGTCCACTCGCTGTCGGTTGTTCATTTTTTTAATTTTTCCTCCATTTTTTGCCGCGCGGCCAGCCACGGCCGCGCGCTGCCTGAAAAAATATAAAATTTGTCGTCACGCCCACCGGTGAGGATTTCCCCTCTGATTTTCCCTCTATTGCCCCACGACCCGCTCCATCGCGTCGTGCTTCTGCCCGGTGATCCAGTCCACGTCGTCCGTCAGCCAATCCATGATCTCCAGCTGCCGCGTCTCCCATGCCACGGTGGACGCGCGCTCCGCCTCGGTCATCTCATGGTCGAAGGACTTCACCAGCTCGCAATAGCCGAAGATGTAGCCGTTGGCGTTCCAGATGGTGAAGTTGCTCTCGGGGCCCTGGGAAACCTTGTCGCCCCGGGCCTCCACCAGCGCATCGTGACGGCGCTTGTATTCCGCCGCGCAGCCGTCCTTCAGCTTCGTGGCGAACACGCGATGGCGGATGAGCGACTTGTCCTTTCGCACCACGCCGATGTCGTGATACATCAACGGAAGCGTTCCCGGCGCGGCGAACATCTCGCAGTCCGCCGTCGCCGCCGCCCACCTTTCCCCGCAGGCCGCCGGCGGGCAGACCCCGTCGGGATACTCGCCGTAGCAGAACAGAAAGTCCTGAATGCTCCACACGGAGAAGTTCTCCGCGCCCGCCCGGCGCAGCGCCGCGTCGATCTCACCCCAGCTCCCCCGCAGCGCGGCAATGACCTCCACCCGCCGTCCGGGCGCAATCTTCATCACAAAAGGCAGTCTCTGCATGCTTTCCACCTCATTTTCTTACGAACCAAATTCCTGATTATAATTTCGCCTCTCGCCGCCGAATTTCCTTCTCCCGCCGGGCAAAAAGTAAAACCTCCCGGAGTTTGTCAGAAAATTCTCGATTTAACATTCAAACCCATTGACAAACCCCCATATCAGAGTTATAATGTATAAGCACTTTGAGAGAAGCGCAAGCGAATCAAAAAGCTGCAAGGTCCCTTAGCTCAGCTGGATAGAGCGTCTGGCTACGGACCAGAAGGTCAGGGGTTCGAATCCCTTAGGGTCCGCCACTGAAAAGCCTTGAAAACACGATGTTTTCAGGGCTTTTCTTTTATTCCTATCACCTTCCCGGTCTCTCCTTGTGCAACTCTTGTGCAACTTTTTTTCTGCGCCTCGAACATCGAATTGATCTTTTCCTTCGCCGAAGCCATATGCTTTGCAGAGAGGTGCATGTAGACGTTCATCGTGGTCTGATAGTCGGCATGGCCAACGAGCTTCATCGTGATCAGCGCGTCGATCCCCTGCTCCCAGCACATGGTGATATAATTGTGGCGCATCGTGTGCGGCGTGATAATGGGCCGGTATTTGCCGCGGATGTCCCCGGCTCCGTAGCACGTTTCGCCCTCTATCTCTTCAGCCATTCCGCATGCGTGCATCAGCTCAATCCACATGCGTATCGCCGTCACCTGCGCAAGCGGCTTTCCGTTTTTGCCGGGAAACACAAATGCGTCAGGCATTTCCCGCATTGGATACAGCACTGTCCGCAGCTCGTTTATGCTGAAATATCGCGTTTGCCAGACACTTTTCCCTTGTCATTAAACCAATAAGCCGAGATAGGCCGTTGCTTCGAGGGCTTCAGTGCTCGTGTTCTGCCCCAACTTGTCCATGCTGAACACATTAAATTCAGCGTTGGTCTTGTGATGCACCTTGGCAAGCGGCCCTTCGCCAAAGTATTTGAACACCCATTCGCCATCTTCAGTGCGCTGCCTGATCTCGCTGTTCTTAAACGTTTCTTCTGCCGCCTCATCCACCATCCGCTGCGCCGTCTCCGTATCGCCGTTCTCCACAGCGGTCATGCAGCGCCGGTCGGTTTCAGCATCGCGCAACGAAAACTTGACATTTTCGTCGGGCTGTGCTATACCGGTTTCAGAAGCAACCTGAATGATTGTAGGGACAGCACCGTTGTCGGTGTTGTAGACCCTCGTGCCGACGGTTGCTTCGTTTTTGTTAAACTTTAATCGAAACGAATTTGCCTTTTCGCAGAGCCTCCGAAGAACCAGGAGCGCATTATCTGAAGGGACGCCATGCGCAAAAGGCTGTGCCTGATGAACGGTTAAAACTTGGGGAACACCGCACAAATGAGGCGGTTGGCCGGCGAATGGATTTTTCGTCAGATGCAAATGCAAATTCCGAAGGTTTACTGGAGGGTAATCGAGGAATCTGCATGCCGCAGATGGCGGAAAAGACAGTGCCAGACGCACCGCCGAATTGGGCGGTGTTGCCCTTGATAAATGCACGGCCGTTTGCTATAATAGAGGCCAGCATCGGATGAAAGGGTGTATCAAATGCAGAATACCTTGATGCGGCGGCTGGGTCTCGCGGAGCGAACGTGGTTCCTGCTGGCGCTGATTTTTTCAGCATTGATTGGGAACTTTTTTGAGCGCGGACAGATCGCGCTGCTGCTGTATCTGCTGGTCCCCTGGGGCGCGGGGCTGCTCTATGTCCGCCTGAAGGGCAGGGCGCTTCGCCGCGGCGCGGCCAACGCCTTTCTCTTTGCCGGCATGGCATGGATGGCGCTGGTGTGTCTGCTCCGCCAGTGCTTTGATCTGAACCGATGGCTGCTGCTGGCGCTGGTGTCGCTCTACGCGCTGGCTGCCTCGCAGCCGCAGCCCGGGCAGAGCGCGGCCGCGCGCCAAAGCGAGCTGCGCGCGGTGGCGGCGCTGATCGTCGCCTGCGTCACGCCGATGATGCTGCTGGCCGTGGTCAGCGTATTCCTCGGCCGTCCGATTCCCTTTCTGCATGAGAACAGGCCCATCGGCATTTCCGCCGACGGCGGGTTCAGCGAGCGAATCCGCGTGCTGATCCATCCCAACGGCACGGCGCGGGCGGCGGTGGTCGCCGCGCTGATGGCGATCTATCTGATAATGGTCGCCCGGCGGCGCTGGACGAAGGCGCTCTGCGGCGTATGCATCGCTATTCTCACGCTGGCCATCGTCCATGCTCAGTCCCGCACGAGCAACATCGCCTATGGCGCGGCGCTGGGCGCGCTGGCGTTCCGCGGCGTATGGCTGCGCATGGAGGGCCGCAAGGGCCGCGCGGTCGTCGGAATTGCGGTCTGGGCGGCCGTCGCGGTCGCCGTGGTGGTCGTTTTGGGCAGGATTTTCACGCTGGACGTGTGGATCGCCCAGTCCCTCGCGGGACAGCAGGAGACCGCGGCGGTTTCCCGGGCCGTGACCGGCGGCGCGGTGGACGTGTTCAGCAACGGCCGGGACGAGATCTGGCGCGAAGCCCTGCGCTACATGCGCGCGCACCCCGTCACCTTCCTGCTGGGCCTTGGCTCCGGCGAGATTCAGAGCGTCGTCATGGATTCGGCGTCCTGGACGTCGACGGTGTATACGCTGCACAACAGCTTCGTGGACTGTCTGGTGCGCGGCGGCATTCCGTTCCTGCTGTGCATGTTGGGCTATCTGTGCATGCTGGTGCGTCCGGCGCTGCGGGCGCTGACGGGCGCGAAGCATCGCGGCGAAGCCGTGCCGGCCATCCTGGTCGGCGCGCTGCTGCTGGTCTCGCTGACCGAGGTGACAATATTCCTGTCCGCGAGTTTCGTCAACTACGTGTTCTTCCTGGCCGCGGGCCATCTGCTGGAAATGGACGCGGCGCGGAAGGGCGCGCCCGCAGCCTAAATCTGCGCAGACAAATTTGACCTCTGCATCGCGCGGCGAAATGACATGCAAAAGGCGCGTTCGGATATTTGCGAGAATATCCAGGCGCGCTTTTTCCGTTCGGACATCCGGCGCGCCTACTGTCGCGCGCCGCGGAAATTTTCTGAAGAATCCTCCGGCGAGGCGGGATTTCCGCTTTCTGCGGCAGCAGGGACTGCAAAATCGGCTGCACACGTCCATGTATGCGCTCTTTTTTGCAGTCCCAGTTTTTTCAGCGCTTTGCGATTATTCGATCCATCCACCGGCGATGAGCCGGTCGCCCTGATAGATCACGGCGGCCTGACCGCGGGCGGGGGCGCGCACGGGTGTGTCGCAGACGATGCGCGCGCCGTCGCCTTCGGCATAGACGGTACAGTCGGGGTTTTCCCATTTGGTGTGGCGCACGCGCACCGAGCCGCGCAGCGGCTCGTCCGGGCGGTCGATGAGCCAGTTGACGCTCCGGGCGCGCACCTCGGTCTTGAACAGATCGTCCCACAGCGCGGCGATCAGCTCGTTCTTTTCCGGGCGGATGGCCGCGACGTAGAGCTTGCGCTCGTGCCAGAGGCCCGGCAGGCGCTGGCCCACGGTGTAGCGCGGATAGCCCTCGTGGCGGGCCACGACCTCGCCATCCAGCGTCACGTCGCCCGGGCCGGGGAGGTCGGCGCGCCGGCCGATCCAGCCGATGTAGTCCCTGTCGGGAATGAAGCAGATCTCCATGCTGTCGGGCTTGTGGGCCACGGGAATGCCGAATTCCCCGGCCAGCGCACGCACCTGCTTCTTCTCATATTCGCCCAGCGGCAGCAGCATCCGCTCGACCTGATCGCGCCGCAGGCGGCAGAGCATGTAGCTCTGGTCGTTGGCGGGCATGCCCTTGAAGAGCATGCCGTCCCGGGCGCGGGCGTAATGGCCTGTGGCCACGAAGGGCGCGCCCAGACGGTCGGCGCAGTCGATGAGGCTTTTGAACTTCACCGACGGGTTGCACAGGATGCAGGGGTTGGGCGTTTCGCCGCGGAGATAGGACTCGGTGAACGGCCTGCACACCTTCTCCTCCAGCTCGCCGCGGACGTCCCGGACGGTCAGCGGCACGGACAGGTATTCCGCCGTCGCGATTGCGTCGGCCCGGGCAGCATCGCTTCCCGTGTCCAGATAGAGGCCGAAGACCTCGTACCCCGCGCGCTGCAGAAGCCGCGCCGCCACGGCGGAATCCACGCCGCCCGAAAGGCCCAGTACCACCTTCGCCATGTGCTTTTCCCTCTTTTCCTGCTTTGCTCCATTATAGCACGGTTATGCCTTGAGTGCAAATTGGGCGCGCGTGTTTATTTTCGGCAAAATCCGCGCGGAGCGTATTGACAAATGCCCAGGAGGGTACTATAATTCAAACCAACTTAGAGGAAGGGAGTCACGACCATGAAGTTCTTTACCGTGAAAAAGTCCATGGCTATGATGATGCGCCTGATGCCCATGTCAGACGCCGCTTGGTCGTGCTCTTTTGCAGGCTGATTCCAATGGACAGCCGTAGATAGATGCGGAGCCGGTCAAGCGATCGGTTCCGCTTTTTTCGTGTCGTGAAAGGAATGAACGCAGTGCTGAAACTGGTGAACGTCTGCAAGACCTTTTACTCCGACGGCAAGGAGTTCGACGCCGTCAAGAACGTCAGTCTGGAGATTCAGAAGGGCGAAATCTTCGGCATTATCGGCCTGAGCGGCGCGGGCAAGTCCACGCTGATCCGCTGCATGAACCGTCTGGAGACGCCCACCTCGGGCGACATCCTGATCGACGGCGAGAGCGTGCTGACCATGAAGGGCCGCCAGCTTCGCCAGCTGCGCAAGAAGGTCACGATGATCTTCCAGCAGTTCAACCTGCTGATGCAGTCCACGGTGGCCAAGAACGTGCGCTATCCGCTGGAGCTGGCCCACGTGCCGCGGGCCAAGGCCGACGCGCGGGTGAAGGAGCTTCTCGAAATCGTGGGGCTGGCCGACAAGGCCGACGCGTATCCGGCGCAGCTGTCCGGCGGCCAGAAGCAGCGCGTGGCCATCGCCCGGGCGCTGGCCAGCGATCCCGAGGTGCTGCTGTGCGACGAGGCCACCAGCGCGCTGGATCCCATGACCACCCAGTCCATACTGTCGCTGCTGCAGGACATCAACCGCCGGCTGGGCATCACCATCGTCATCATCACCCACGAGATGGCGGTCATCCGCCAGATCTGCACCCACGTGGCCATCCTCGACGGCGGTCAGGTGGCCGAGGAGGGCAGCGTGGACGACGTGTTCACCCACACCAGATCCGAGGCCGGCCGTCGGCTGTTCGGCTTCGTCAGCGATTACTCCGCCCCGTCGGAGATCGACGCGCCGGTGGACATGCTGCGCATCGTCTTCGACGGCATGAAGATCAACGAGCCGGTCATCTCCGAGTTCTCCCAGAAGACCGGCATCGCCATGAACATTCTCCACGCCGACATCAATCTGCTCAACGGCAAGCGCTACGGCCAGATGACCATCGAGCGGCCCAAAAAGGACGCGGACGCGCAGCTGCTGATCGACACGCTGACCAAAGAGGGCATCAAGGTTCAGGAGGTGCGCCCATGAAATTCACCAAGAGCCGCGTCTTTGGCGCGATTGTGCTGATTCTGGCCGCACTGCTGATCTTCACCGGCGTTTCCGGCCGCGCGGCCGACCGGGCGGGCACGCCGCTGGCCGCGGCCTACGCTCAGTCTCAGGAGCATCGTCAGGAGGCGGAGCGCCTCTCGGCCGCCGTCGCCGCCGCGCAGGAAGCGCTGGACCGCGCCGACAAGCGCGCGTCCGACGCGCTGAGCGAGGCGCAGGACTGCGTAACACAGGCGGCGAACGCCCGGCAGGCCGCGCAGGACGGCGACTACGACCCCGAAACCGACGTGGGCGCGCTGGGTCAGGCCATTCTGGACGCGCAGCAGGCCGGCGAGGACGTGACCGCGATCTACGAGCGCTTCGGCACGGTGGCCAACGCCGACCTCATCGCCGCGCTGGACACGGCCAAGACCGACGCGGGCCGCGCCGAAAAGGCCAACGAGGAGGCGCTGAGCGCCCTTCAGGCCCTCGCCGAAGCCGCTCAGTCGCTGGACGAGACCGCCGCCTTCGAGCCGCTCCCCGCCGAGGTTGTGCACGCGGCGGTGCCCAAGCTGGGCGATCGGACGGGTCTCGACCGTCTGTCCACCCGAGCCGATAACTACGTCACCCGCGGCGAGACCTCCGTATCCAACGCCCAGGCGCTGCGCGAGGCTGGTCAGACCGCCATCGAGACGGCGCAGGCGGTGCTCGCCGATCATCCCGCCAAAGCGGCCGACGCGGCGCTGTCCTTCATCCGCACCCGCAACGAGGATCTGATGGCGGCCGGAGCCGTGCTGCTGGTCATCGGCGCGTGCCTGACCTTCTTCCCCGCGTGGCTGAGCCGCAAATGGAAGGTTCGGCTGTTCCGCAACGGCTTCCTGTTCGTGGCCGTGACGGCGCTGCTGGCCGCCGCGCTGCACTACGCCAGCGGCGAGATGTGGGATCTGATGCGGCAGGGCGTGTTCGACACGCTGTACATGACCATTCCGTCAACGCTGCTGGCCTATCTGGTGGGCCTGCCGCTGGGCGTGCTGCTGGTCATCACCTCGCCGGGCCACATCCGCGAAAACCACACGCTGAACAACGCCGTGGGCACCGTGGTCAACTTCCTTCGCTCCATTCCGTTCATCATCCTGCTGGTGATGCTGTTCGACGTGACGCGCTTCGTGATGGGCACGGCCATCGGCACCCGGGCGTGCATCTTCCCGCTGTTCATCAGCGCGTTCCCCTACTGCGCGCGCATCGTCGAGGGCTCGCTGGCCGAGGTGGACAAGGGCGTAATCGAGGCGGCCGAGTCCATGGGCAGTACCACATGGCAGATCATCCGCAAGGTGCTCGTGCCCGAGGCCATGCCCTCGCTCATCAACGGCGCGGCGCTGTGCATGACCACCATTCTGGCCTACACCGCCATGGCCGGCTCCGCCGGCGGCGACGGTCTGGGCAAGATCGCCATCACCTACGGTCTGAACTACCACGAGTACGACATCATGTATGTCTCCAGCCTGCTGCTGGTCGCGCTGGTTCAGCTGATTCAGATCGGCGGCGGCATCCTGACGCGCGCCGTGGATCACCGCAAAAAATAATTCTGATACGCGGGTTTGGCGAAAGCGCGGCGGTTCCATTCGCCGAAAAGCGGTTCGCCTGCACATACATTCCCCAAAGACCATCATTTTAAGGAGGAAAAACCCATGAAAAAGCTGCTTTCTCTCGTCGTCGTTCTGATTCTCGCGATTTCTGGCGCCGCTCTGGCCGAGACCGAGACCAAGACCTACGTCATCGGCGCGACGCCCTCTCCCCATGCGGAGCTGCTCGAGCTGATCAAGGACGACATGGCTGAGCTGGGCTATCCCATTGAAATTCAGATCTTCAACGACTACAACCTGCCCTGCCCGGCGCTGGCCGCGGGCGATCTGGACGCGAACTACTTCGCCCACATCCCCTTCATCAACGCCTACAACGAGAGCGTGCCTGAGGATCAGCAGGTGGTTCCGGCGTTCGGCGTGCACTATGAGCCCTTCGGCATCTACTCCAGCAAGTACGAGTCTCTGGACGATCTGCCGGAGAACGCCACCGTCTGCATCCCCAACGACCCCTCCAACCAGACCCGCGCGCTGTTCCTGCTTCAGGACGCCGGCCTGCTGACCCTGCCGGAAGGCTCCACCCCGCTGGATACCCTGAACGTGACCGACGTGGTTGAGGTCAAGAACGGCCTGCAGATCTCCGACATCGACGCGGCCCAGCTGCCCTCCACCCTCGAGGACAAGGACATCGTCGTCATCAACGGCAACTACGCGCTGGACGCCGGCCTGAGCCCGCTGAACGACGCCATCTTCTATGAGCCCGCCGACGGCGAGGCCGCCAGCATCTACGCCAATTACGTCTGCGTACGCGCCGAGGATGTGGACGCGGATTGGGTCAAGGCGCTGCAGAGCTGCCTGTGCTCCGAGAAGACCTACGAGTTCATGACCGAGAACGAAGCCTACGCCGGCGGCGTGATCCCCTTCTTCTCCCTGGACTCCGCGGACGAGGAATAATTTCACAAACCAAAACGAGCGCCGCGCCGGATTTCCGGCGCGGCGATTCTTAAGGTGACACCGCACAAATGAGGCGGTTGGCCGGCGAATGGACTTTTCGTCAGATGCAAATGCAAATTCCGAAGGTTTACTGGAGGTAAATCGAGGAATCTGCATGCCGCAGAGGACGGAAAAGACAGCGCCAGACGCATCGCCGAATTGTGCGGTGTTGCCTTAATGACTGACTCGCGGCTGTTCTCCCGTCACAGCACGCCGTTGGGCGCGACGCCGATGGCGTATTCCACGGCGATGGCCACCAGCACCACCAGCAGCGACACGATGAAGCCGTGGAGCATGGGCTTTGCGCCGGAGCGGCAGAGGGCCCTGAAGTCCGTGTTCAGGCCGATGGCCGCCAGCGCCGCCACCATCAGGAACTTGCTGGCCTCCTTGAGCATCGAGGCGGCGTTCACGGGAATCAGGCCGAGGCTCGTCAGACCCGACATGGCCAGAAAGCCCAGAATGAACCACGGGAAGATCTTGGAAATGCGCACCTTTGCCGCAGACGCGCCGGCCTGTTCCTTCTTCTTAATATGCAGATTGATCGCCGAGAACGCCAGCACCGCCGGAATGATGGACAGCGTGCGGGTGAGCTTGACCATGGTGGCGAAATCGCCGGCGGCCTCGCTGAAGGCGTAGCCCGTGGCCACCACGCTGGAGGTGTCGTTCACCGCCGTGCCCGCCCAGAGGCCGAAGGCCGCGTCGGACAGACCCAGCGCCCGCCCCAGCAGCGGGAACACCACGATCATGGCCATGTCGAACAGGAACGTGGCCGACAGGCCATAGGCGACGTCCATGTCGTCGGCCTCGATGACCGGCGCGATGGCCGCGATGGCTGAGCCGCCGCAGATGCCCGTTCCGGCGTTGATGAGGCTGGCCGTCTTCCAGTTGAGGCCCAGCGCTTTGCCGATCAGCGCGCCCAGACCGAAGCAGGTGGCCAGCGTGAACACCATGACCGTCAGCGAGAACCGGCCCACCGTCAGCACCGTGCGGATGTTCAGGCTCGCGCCCAGCAGGATGATGGCGAACTTCAGGATCTTCTTGGATGTGAATCTGATGCCCGGCTGCGTGACGGCGTTGGGCTTGTAAAACGCGTTGACCAGCATGCCGATGAACAGCGCGATGACCGACGCGCCGATGAAATGCAGCCCCGCCGACGCTTCCCATGTCTCCAGCAGCTTCGCCGCAGCGGCGATGACCAGCGCTATCAGCGCGCCGGGCAGGTATTTTGCGATCTTCTTCATGGATGTTTTCCCCCGTTTCCTTCGTTTGCCCCTTTATTCTACGCCGGGTTTATGATAAAATAAAGGCATTGAACGGAATGAATCGATTCTTCTTTGGAATGGAGAGCATCCATGGATCCCAGACTCGATACCTTTCTGACCCTGTGCCGCACGATGCACTACGGCCGGGCGGCGGAGGCGCTGAACCTCTCCCAGCCGGCGGTGAGCAAGCACATTCAGGCGCTGGAGGCGCAATACGGCGCAAAGCTGTTCGACTACAGCGGCCGGCGGCTGAGCAGGACGAGAGCGGGCGAGCTGCTGGAGCAGTACGCGTCCACGCTGCGCTACAACGAGGAAAAGCTCATCGCCGCAATGCACGCCCGGCCGGAGACGCTGCTGCGCATCGGCGCGACGAAATCCATCGGCGACTACATCCTGCTGCCGGAGATTCGGCGGTTTCTGAGTGCGCCGGGCAATCGGCTGACCTTTCTGGTGGACAACACCGCGCGGCTGCTGAGCCAGCTGGAAGCGGGCGAGCTGGACTTCGTGGTGCTGGAGGGCATCTTCGACAAGGCGCGCTACGACAGCTTCCGCGTGCGCATGGAGCCGTACATCGGCGTCTGCGCCCGCAGCCATCCCTTCGCCGGGCGGGAGGTGCCGCTGGACGAGCTGTTCCGCGAGCGGCTGATCCTGCGGGAGGAGGGCTCGGGCACGCGCAACATTCTGGAGCGGGAGCTGGCGCAGCAGGGCTACGGCCCGTCGGCCTTCGCGGATTTCGCCGTGGTCAGCTCGTTCAAGCTGATTACCGAGCTGACGGCGGAGGGCTTCGGCGTGAGCTTTCTCTACGCCGCGGTGGTGGGCGACGACCCGCGCTTCGGCCGCTTCTCCTGCCCGCCCCTCACCGGCGCGCACGAGCTGAACGCCGTCTTTCTGAAGCACACCGACGCGGGCGCCCTCGCCCGGAGATTCCTCGGGCGGACGGAGGGCTGAAAAAGCGGCGGCGGCGCGCAATTTCCCGCCGCGCCGGTTGAAATTTGGGCTTGTTTGCTTTATAATGAATGCAAGTTACCACAACGAAACAGAAGGAATGGTGCGCCTATGAAAGTTGTGCTGCAAAACCTGACCAAGACGTTTCCCGCGCCGGGCCGGCGTTCCCGCGGCGAGGTCGTGGCCGTGAACGATTTCTGCTATGAAATCCCCGACGGCCAGCTCATCGGGCTGCTGGGGCCGTCGGGCTGCGGCAAGTCCACCACGCTGAACCTGATCTGCGGACTGGAAGCGCCCACCTCGGGCCGGGTTTTTTTCGGCGATGACGACGTGACCGGCCTGCCCGCCGAGCATCGCGGCGTGGGCATGGTCTTTCAGAACTACGCCCTCTATCCGCACCTGACCGTGCGCCAGAATATCCTCTTTCCGCTGCAGAACCTCAAGGGCCGCGCGCGTCCCTCTAAAGAAGAAATGCTCCGCCGGGCCGACGAGGCCGCGGCGCTGGTGCAGATCGGCGCGCTGATGGAGCGCCGCCCGGGCGAGCTTTCCGGCGGCCAGCAGCAGCGCGTGGCCATCGCCCGGGCGCTGGTGAAGCTGCCGCTGCTGCTGGACGAGCCGCTGTCCAATCTGGACGCGCGGCTGCGGCTGCAGACCCGGGAGGAGATTCGCCGCATCCAGCGTCAGACCGGCGTGACCACCCTCTTCGTCACTCACGATCAGGAGGAGGCCATGAGCATCTCCGACCAGATCGTGGTCATGAAGGACGGCTCCGTCCAGCAGACGGGCCGGCCTCAGGACGTGTACGACGACCCGGCCAACCTCTTCGTGGCCAAATTTCTCGGCACGCCGCCCATCAACGTGTTCTCTGGCCGGGTGTCCGGCGGAAGGCTCCTTCTGGGCGATGACGCGGCGCTGGACGTACCCGGCGCGCCCGACGGCCCCGTGACCGCCGCCATCCGCCCGGAGGGCTTCGTGCCCGACGCGGGCGGCGCGCTGCGCTGCGGGCTGAAGGCCGTGGAGGTCATGGGCCGCGACGTGAGCGTGGTCTGCACCCATCCCGCCTTCGAGGGAACCACGCTGCGCGCCATCATCGACGCCGACCATCGCCCGGACGCGTCCGCCGAGTCCGTCCGCTTTTCGCTGAAGCCCCGAAAGGTGCTCCTCTTCCATCGCGAGACCGAGCGGCGCGTGCGCTTTGCGGCTCAGTGACCGGGAGGGCGGTATGAAAAAGAACAATCTCAAGGGCTGGCTGTACCTTCTGCCGGCCATACTGTTTCTGGGCGCGTTCATGGTCTATCCGCTCATCGACGTGTTCGTCTATTCGCTGGAGGAGGGGTACAATTCCGCCTCCCAGAGCTTCAGCGGCGTGGGATTGTACAACTATCGCTACGTGCTGCGCGACCCCTACTTCCTTCAGGCGCTGAAGAACACCTTCCTGATGGTCGTGGTCACAGTGCCCCTGTCCACGGGCCTCGCGCTGCTGATCTCCGTGGGGCTGAGCTCCATTAAGCGCCTGCAGGAGCTGTATCAGACCGTCTACTTCCTGCCCTACGTGACCAACACGCTGGCGGTGGGTCTGGTGTTCATGATTCTGTTCAGGAAAACGCCCTACAGCGACGGCCTGATGAACGCGCTGCTGAGCGGCTTCGGCCTCGGGCCGGTGGACTTCATCGACGGCCCCTACGCCGCGAAGCTGTTCGTGCTGTGCTTTTACACCATCTGGGTGGTGCTGCCGTTCAAGATTCTGATTCTCACCAGCGCGCTGGCCAGCGTGAAGGCGGACTACTACAAGGCCGCGCGGGTGGACGGCACGTCGAAATGGAGAACCTTCGCGCGCATCACGCTGCCGATGATCTCGCCCACGATCTTCTATCTGGTCATCACCGGCTTCATCGGCGCGTTCAAGTCCTACAGCGATGCGGTGGCCCTGTTCGGCGTGGATCTGAACGCCGCGGGCATGAACACCCTCGTGGGCTACATCTACGACATGCTCTACGGCAACAGCGGCGGCTATCCGTCCTACGCCTCGGCGGCGGCGATTCTGCTGTTCGCCATCGTACTGACCATCACGGCGATCAACCTGCTGGTCAGCAAAAAGCACGTTCATTACTGAGGAGGGCGAAACATGAGTGTGCAGACGGACTACGCCGTCCTCGAGCGCCGGGCGCGCTTGCGCCGCCGGGCGGGCCGCGCGGCGGCCTACCTGCTGCTGACCTTCTGGGCGGCCATGGTTCTGTTTCCGTTTTACTGGATGATTCTCACGTCGCTGAAGAGCTACGGCGCGTACAATTCCGAATACGTGCCGAAGTTCTTCACGCTGTCGCCGACGCTTCAGAACTACGCCGACGCGTTTACGGCGGTGCCGCTGGGGCGCTATCTGCTCAACACGCTGATCTACACTGTGCTGACCACGGCCGTCATGCTGATCGTGGCCACGCTGGCGGCGTTCGCCTTCGCGCGGCTGTCCTTCAGGGGGAAGGATCTGGCGTTTACGCTGTTTCTGGCGCTGATGATGATTCCCAACGAGCTGGTGATCATCACCAATTTCGTCACCGTCACGAACCTGAACCTGCGCAACACCTTTCCCGGGCTGATTCTGCCGTCGGTGATGTCGGTGTTCTACATCTACCTGCTGAAGGAGAACTTCGCGCAGGTGCCGGATTCGCTGTACTTCGCGGCCAAGGTGGACGGAACGTCCGACCTGAAATATCTGTGCCGGGTGCTGATTCCCATCTGCCGGCCCACAATGGTCACCATCGCGCTGCTGAAGATCATCGAATGCTGGAATTCCTACGTCTGGCCGCGGCTGATTACCGACGATCAGGCCTATTTCCTCGTGTCCAACGGCATTCAGGAAATCCGCGAAAACGGCTTCGGCCGGGAGAACATTCCGGCCATGATGGCGGCGGTGGTGGTCATCTCCGCGCCGCTGATCGCGCTGTTTCTGATCTTCCGGCGCAGGGTCATGGCCGGCGTGGCGAGAGGGGGCACCAAGGGATGAAGCGAAGACTGCTGGCGCTCATGCTGGTTCCCGCGCTGCTGGCGCTCTCGGGCTGCCATGGCACCCGGGGCCGCCGCGCCTTCGAGGTTCCCGAGACGTTCGACGCGTCCCGGAGCTACGAAATCACCTTCTGGGCCAAGAACGACACCAACAAGACCCAGACGGCCATCTATCAGCGGGCCATCGAATCCTTTCAGGCGCTGTATCCCGGCATTACCGTGACCATGCGCCTGTATACCGACTACGGCAAGATCTACAACGACGTCATCACCAACATCGCCACCGACACCACGCCCAACGTCTGCATCACCTATCCCGACCACATCGCCACCTATCTCACCGGCGACAACGTGGTCGCGCCGCTGGACGCGCTGATGGACGACCCGGCCTACGGCCTCGGCGGCAGCGAAATCGCCTTCGACGCGCCCACCCGGGACGAGATCGTGTCCGAGTATCTGGCGGAGTGCTCCTTCGGCGGCCACACCTACGCGCTGCCCTTCATGCGCTCCACCGAGGCGTGCTATGTCAATCAGGACATGGTGGAGGCGCTGGGCTACGAGCTGCCCGACGTGCTGACCTGGGATTTCCTCTGGGAGGTAGCCGACAGAGCCGCCGAGAAGGACGCGGACGGCGTGTACAGGCTCAACGGCCAGCAGGTCATGATTCCCGTGATCTACAAGTCCACCGACAACATGATGATCCAGCTGCTACGCCAGTCGGGCGCGGGCTATTCCGACGGCGACGGCAATGTGCTTCTGTTCAGCGACGCGACGAAGGCGCTGCTGTTCACCATCGCCGATCAGGTGCGTCAGGGCGCGTTCTCCACGTTCAAGATTTCCAGCTATCCCGCCAATTTCCTCAACGCCGGCCAGTGCGTGTTCGCCATCGACTCCACCGCGGGCTCCACATGGATGGGCTCGGACGCGCCGCTGATGGACATCAGCGCGGACAAGGTCGTGCCCTTCCGCACGGCGGTGCGCATGGTGCCGCAGATCGACCCGGAGCATCCCCAGATGATCTCTCAGGGCCCGTCGGTCTGCGTGTTCAACAAGGCCGACCCCCAGGAGGTGCTGGCCTCGTGGCTGTTCGTGCAGTATCTGCTGTCCAACGACGTACAGATTCCCTACGCCGAGACGGAGGGCTACGTGCCCGTGACCGAAAAGGCTCGCCGGAGCGCGGAATATCAGGACTATCTCGCCCGGGGCGGCGAGGACGGCGCGGAGCACTACGCCGTGAAGCTCGCGGCCACACAGCTTCTGCTCGACCACACCGGGGACACCTTCGTCACGCCCGTGTTCAACGGCTCGGCCTCGCTGCGCGACGCGGCGGGCCAGCTCATCGAGAGCGTCGCCAAGTCCGTGCGCCGAAAGGAGACGGTGGACGAGGCCTACATGGAGAAGCTCTTCGACAACGTATCGTCCCTCTGCCGGCTGGATCAGACCGAAGCCGCCGGCGCGGCGCAGCCGGATTCCGCCGAACTCGGGCCGCTGCCCATGGCCTCGAGGCTGCTGCTGGGCGGACTGGCTGCTGCGTGGGCGCTGATGCTGCTGTATGTTATATTTACGAATATTCGCCGCAAAAGGCACGGAAATTAATCCAAATTGGGTTGATTTGCCGAACATAAGGATGTACAATGAGACGAACCTTTGGAAATGAACCGAACACATGAAAGGAAGTAACATTATGAAGAAGTTGCTCGCTCTGGTTCTGGCTCTCGTTTTCGCCCTGTCTCTGGCTGCGATGGCCGAGGAACCCGCCGTCATGACCTATGCCGACTACGCGGCGGCCGATGTGGACTCCCCCGTGGTGGTGGACACCTACGTTCAGGCCAAGCAGTCCTGGTGGGACAACAAGGCGACCGTCTACACCCAGGACGCGGACGGCGCGTATTTCTGCTATGACATGGCCTGCTCCGAAGAGGATTACGCGCTGCTCGTTCCCGGCACGAAGATCCGCGTGACCGGCTACAAGGGCGAATGGTCCGGCGAGGTCGAGATCATGGACGCGACCTTTGAAATCCTCGACGACGGCGACGCCTACATCGCCGAGCCTCTGGACGTGACCGAGCTGCTGGGCACCGACGCCCTGATCGACCATCAGAACCAGTTCGTCTCCTTCACCGGCATGACCGTGGAAGCCTACGACGAGACCGGCGCGGCCTTCGCCTACAAGAACGAGGCGGACAAGACCGACGACCTGTACTTCAAGGTCTCCTACAACGGCCAGACCTACGACTTCTGCGTGGAGTACTACCTCTGCGGCAGCGACACCGACGTCTACAAGGCCGTTGAGAACCTGAAGGTCGGCGACGTGGTGGACATGCAGGGCTTCCTCTACTGGTACGAGGGCGCGAACCCGCACATCACCTCCCTGACCGTGAAGTAAGACGGACAGCGACAAATATCGCCGCAGGCCAAGCGCCTGCGGCGATCCGTTTTCTCCGAAGGTCTATGCCGTTCAATTATCAATGGAAACCATTCGGCCGGTCTCACTGGATTCTGCGCACGCATGAATGACCTCCATCGTCTTCATTCCCTCCCGTCCGTCAATGGCCGGGGGCACCCCGCGCATCAGCTCGTCCACAAACTGATCGATGACCCCGGAAGAGGTCTGGTTCTCGTTGGTCTGAAGCCGTCCCATTTCCATGCAGACCCGGTCGCCGTTGGTGCGCTCGACAATGATCGGGTATTTGGGATCCTCGTTTAGGCGTAGAACGCCCTCCGTTCCGTAAATGGTCGTGCTGTTTTCTTCTCCGCAATAGCAGGTCCAGCCCGCCCCTATGATGCCCATGACGCCGCTTCGCGTTCGAAGCACGCACATTCCATTGTCATCCAGCGCAATCGGGTTGCCCTGAGCATCCTTTTTGTCCAGCGTTCCGAGCATTGCGGTTACCTGTGAAAACTCGTCGTCCAGCAGCCAGCGAATCAGGTCGATCTTATGAATGCCCAGATCGCACATCGCGCCAAGAAACGCCTTGCTCTTATCAAAAAACCACGTTCCCTTTCCCTTGTCAACGCTCCAGGTCTCCGGTCCCTTGTGCATGAAAAAGCTGCGAAAGGTCAGCGGCCGGCCAATCCAGCCGTCTCGAAGCAGCTCCTTCGCACGAACATGGATCGGGCTCAGGCGCTGGTTGTGAGCGATCATCAGGTTCTTTCCCTGCCGCTCCGCAGCCTCCACCATTCTCTGGGCGTCTTCCAGCGTCGTCGCAATCGGCTTCTCGCAAAGCACGTGCTTGCCCGCATTCAGCGCCTTGATCGCCATCTCCGCGTGGAAACGGTTCGCCGTACAGATACTTACCGCGTCGATCTCCGGGTCGCTCAGCATCTCTTCGAAGTCATGATAAGACTTTGCGCCATGCTGAGCAGCCAACTCCGCGGCACGCTCTGCGACCACGTCGAACAGACCCACGATTCTCGCATTCGGATTCGCTTCATATTCCGGGACATGTCTTCTGACGGCAATCGCACCGCACCCGGCGATTCCCACTCCAATCATCTTCGATCACCTCGCAAAAAAAATATATTTCCGGCTGCGTCCAATCAGATGGACGCAGTCGGCACTGTCTGTATTCGACGAAAAGCGCTGCCGAAGCAGATTCACCCGCCATAGACTACGGCATGAATCGCCGCTTCAAAGGCCTCCTTTTCCAGAATCTCCACGGGAATCCGGCGTTCCAGCTCATGACGCCCGTCTGCGTCCGTATAGCTCAGCGCCGCGCGAATTTCCGCGCGTCCAGCCTGTCGGCCACAGATCAGGAAGCGCTGCTCGCGCGCATCCCGCGGAATCATGAAGGGATGGACATTGCTCCAAACCCGTCGGCTGTCCAGCTCCTGGGGCAGGCGGATGAAAAACGGCGCGAGAAAGCGCTCCCCGCGGGCGCATCCTCCGCTGTGCTCTGCCGACGCGTCCTCCACGTCGGTCAGAAGCGGCCAGAAGCGCTCCTGCTTTGCGCAGATTCCCCAGCCATCGTCCACCTCTACGCGCACGGACACCTCTGAGCAATCCTTTTCGGGAACGAAAACCATGCGCATCAGGAAGGCGTTCATCCGCTGCTCCGCAGAGGGCATCTGAAGTCCGACCGTTCCAAACAGCGGCGCGCCCAGCACGGCGAGCTCCCGCTCCGGAATCGCGACCTCTCCGATCGGCGCGGCGCACGGAGCCTCCACGCGCTGAACCAGCCTCTCACCGGGCTGCACTTCACAGGTCGTCCAATGGATCTGACCATCGCAGCCCGCGCCCGCGGGGCGCGCTCCGAATCGAACGCGGACGGGCACGGCGTTTTGGTTGACCACCGTGAAATCCGCGCCGGCTCCATCCTCATGCCATTCCAGATCGAACGCATACGCGCCCAGCTTTGCGTTTTTCCATGAATAGCCCGTAATCAGGCCCTGAGGGCAGAAGGTCAGCGTGTTCTCCAGTGCATTCATTCGCAGGCCCAGCCACTGCTCGGTATCCTGAATCACCCAGCTGCCCTGGCCCTGGCTGCATCGCGCAATGCAGCGCCGCTTGTTCCTTCCCTTCGGCCACCAGTAGAGCGAGCCGGTATCGTCCAGATCGCAGTCGATCATGTTCTCCAGCGCGGCGCGCATCTCGCTGCGCGTCACCGAGCCGCCCAGCGCCGAGATATACGCGGTTCCATCCACGGCTCCGCCATAGAAAAACCAGCGCAGCGCCTGCATCTCCGGATCGTAATTCGAACAGAAAATCGAGCGCGCAAAGCGATGATAATTCACCCATGCCGGCTCGTCATATGCGCAGAAGCCATACACCGGCATCATGCAGGAGGTGGAATCCTCTCCGTCATAATAGTAGATGTCATCGCGGAAGTAAAACTCCTTGTCCTCCCCATAGGTTCTTCCGCCGATGAATTGCCGTCCGAAGGGGCCTTCCTCCGTCAGCTGCTCCAGCGCGTCCGCTTGAAGCTGCCTGCACAGCTCCGAAAGATCCCATGGACACGGACGGTTCAGCGCGGCGTAGAGTTCGTTCATGCCGCGCAGCGCCAGCCACACCTTGACGTTGGTTCCAACATCGTAGCGGTGAAACACAATGCCGTCGCTGGAGTACCGCGAGGAAAACAGCGCGTATTTCGAATGCTTCGACGCCATGATGCGCTCCAGCGTCGCGTCCAGCGCCTTCATCACCGCTTCATGGGTCTGAAAATACGCCGTATCTCCCGTCAGCTCCAGATACTTCGCCGCAATAATCGGCAGCGCTGCGCGTATCGGCGTGGAATGATCTGTGTATACGGAAAAACGCGGTTCATTTCGATCGGCAATGTACTCGATCGCGCACGGGCCCATTTCCGGAATTGCATACAGCACACTGTTGACGGTGGGCTCAATGTCAATTCCCCAGAATCTGCCCACATTGTGCGACGGCGCCCCCTGCCAATGCACCAGCAGCCGGCCGTCGGCGTTCACCTGCAGACAGTTGAAGTCGTCCAGGATGTTTCTGATCTGAAATTCCCGGTATTTCTCACCGCTTTCCGGAGCGGCGTCCATTGAAAGCTCCACATTGCCCAGGCGCGATTTCCAGAAATCCGCGGTGACGTTGATCCAATCCAGCGTGGAATGCTGATAAAGCTGGGCAATGGTTCCGGAAATTCCTTCCTGAGTGGGCGCAACCGCAATTCTGCACTCGATCACCTTCGACTGACCGGGAGACAGCTCAAACGGCACATACATCTCGGGCTGGCTTGAAGAACCGCTGCAGACCGCGCCCTCCAGGGACAGGCTCACGCTGCAGCCCGGATGGAACATGGTATAGACGCCGCGCTCCCACGCGCAGTAATAAGGATCTATCGCATCCGCTTCAAAGGGATCGCGTCCATTGTATTCGCTGCGAATTACGATTTTCCGATCGAATCGCAGGCTGCACCGGCCGGAAAGGGTTCGATCTCCGGTGTTTTCCAGAACAGCCGTGAAAATCGCGCCGCTGGGGCCGGGCAGCGGCGTGCCGGGAATTCCGCCGCGCTTCCATGCATTCGCCTCCAGAACCGGCGCGATGGATACCACATGGATATTCATTCCATGCCGTCTGGTTTCTCCGCAGGGCAGAAAATGCTCATGGTACCAGGTATCCGCATCCCGGTTCATCGCCGAAAACTCGGAGCCGTCATCCAGCGTGACAACATACTCCGCCTTGCCGAACCACATCGCCACGTCCGTCTGGTAGAACATTCCCGGACAGGCCGTGATGGGATAGGGCTTGCCCTCAGTGCACGTGGGAATACCGTAATCCTGCTCATGCGGCGCCGCCAGGAACGCCAGTCGGCCGGTGGAATCCTGGCCGAGAAGGACGCGCGCGTTGGATTGGGTGAACAAAAGCCGCTCGCTCAGCGGAAGATCCGTTCGAAAGCTCTCGGGCGTATAGCCGGCATGGAACCATCGGGAGCGGAAGCCCTGTTCCCAAAGCTCCGACCAGCTGTGATAATGCGTCTGCTGCTTTAGAATGCTCATCGTTTTTTCTCCTTATCCAGGCCATTGGACGATACAGGCGGCTCTGGTTCTCAGTCGATATAGAACTTGCGATTGATAACGGGCTTGCCCTCAAAGTAATCCTTCAGCGTAAGAATCGCTTCACGGCCGCAGCGCCGGAACATCTCGATGTTATCGCCCGCGATATGCGGCGTAATGACGACGTTGTCCATGCTGCGGAAGGGATGATCCAGAGCCAGCGGTTCTTCGGCAAACACGTCCAGATAGGCGCAGAAGCGATTTTTCTTCATCTCCTCCACCAGCGCGTTCTCGTCATAAACCGCCGCGCGGGCAGAATTGATGAACACCGCGCCGTCCTTAATCAGCGCAAACTGCTCCGCGCCGATGATGCCCCTCGTGGAGGGAAGCACCGGAAGATGCAGCGAAATCACGTCGCAATTGGCGAAGATCCAGTTCATGTCCCGAAGCTCAACGCCGTCCTTCTGCGCCTGCTCCTCGGACAGCAGCTTGTCGCAGACGTACACTTTGCAGCCCATCGTTCTGAAATAGTGCGCGGCGTAATGGCCGACGCGTCCATAGGCCACGATGCCGACCGTCTTTTCGCTCATCATTCCCGCAACGCGTCTCGGCTCGCACCACGGCGATCCCGCCTTCATCAGATCATTGAAGTACATGATCCTTCGAACGCCCATCAGCGCGCAGGTCAGCACCCATTCCGCGACGGCCACAGTGTTTCCGTTCGAGCCCTCGATAAAGGGAATTCCCGCTTCCTTCGCCTTATCCTCCAGCTGCTCCCACCAATGGGAAATGCAGATCAGCTCCAGGCTGGGCACGCTTTTGAGCACCTTTGTGGTGATCTCCGAGCATCCCATGCCGTTGAGCGAAAGAATCGCCCGCGCGCCCTGCATCCGCTCAATCAGTTCCTCCTCGGTCATCGGCTCCGTTCGATCTTTTTCCGAAACCACGTCCGCGAAGGATTCCAGCAGTGCCTCGTTTTCCTCGTTCATATACAGTCCGTACCATTCTCCCATGCGATGCACATAGACTTTTGGCTTGTCCATAGTTCATTCCTCCGATGTTCTTTATTGTTTCATTCCCGTCATTGCCAGGCCTTCGATGAAGTGCTTCTGGGCAAAAATGAATATGATCAGCATCGGCGCGCTGGCCAGAGTCGCCGCTGCCATCAGCGGGCCGTACTCCGTCTTATTGCCGATTGTAAAATAGCTCAGATAGATCGTGATGGGGCGAACGTTATCCTTTGCCGTAACCAGCAGCGGCCACAGAAAGCTGTTCCACTGATTCATGAACACGAAGATGCCCATGGACAGCAGCGCGGAGCCGGAGAGCGGCAGAATGATTCGGAACAGTATCTGGACTCTGGAGCAGCCGTCAATGCGCGCAGCCTCGTCCAAGCCCTTGGGAATGGAGGAGTAAAAGCTCTTCAGCAGATAAATGCTGAACGCAGAAATCAGATACGGCGCAACCATGGCAACGTACGTGTCCATCAGCCTCAGCTTGTCCACAACCAGATAAAGCGGAATCAGCAGCACGTAGCCCGGAATCATCATCGTCGCAAGGATGAGTAAAAATACGACGTTCTTTCCTCTGAAATTGATGAATGTGAACGCGTAGGCCGCCATCGAAGCGACAATGCTCTGTCCGATCACCGTCGCCGCGGCGATGATAAAGGAATTGAGGATCGCGCGGAAATAGGGAATCTGCTTCAGCGCGTCGGCATAGTTCTGCAGCATGAATGGCTTGGGAATCCAGACGATTGGATATGCCCAGATCTGTCCTTTCTCCTTAAAGGACGTAATCACCATGAAGAGCACAGGCATGATGAAGAGAAATGCAAAGAACACCAGCAGAAGCCAGACAGCCAGCTTTCCAGCCGTCCAACGATACCCCGGTTTGCGAATTTTGCGCTGCATAAAGTCCCTCCTCATCAATAGTCCCAGTCGCGCTTCGAGACCTTCATCTGAATGGCCGTCAGAATGAAGACGATGGCAAAGAGAACCCACGAAGCGGCGCTGGCATAGGGCATGTCAAAATTCTGAAACGCCTGGCGATAGATGTAGTAGACGATGACGTCCGTTTTCTTCAGCGGTCCGCCCTGAGTCATCAGATAGACCTGATCGAACGCCTGGAAGGTGTTGATAATGGAAATAATAATCAGGAACCACGTCGTGTTGCTCAGCAACGGGCAGGTGATTCTGGTAAAGCGCTTCCATGGGCCGGCGCCGTCGATCTCCGCGGATTCGTAGAGAGATTTCGGGATGTCCTGAAGCGCCGCGAGATAGATGACGGTGTGATAGCCCACATACTTCCAGATCGACAGAATAATAATGCCCAGCATGGCATATCTGGGATCAGTCAGCCATCCAATATTCTGCGGAAAGCCCAGCGTGCCGATAAACACATTGAAAAGGCCGATGTTCGCGCTGTACATAAACCTCCAGATCATCGCGCAGACAACCATGGAAATGACATACGGAACGAAAAAAATGGATCGCAGCGCCGAGCGCGCGGGAATCTTCATATTCAATCCCACAGCCAGCAGCAGTCCGAAGAGCACATGGAAGAACACCACCGGGAAGGTGTACTTGCAGCTGACGAGCAGACTGTTCCAGAAATCCTTATCGGCAAACAGCTTCGCATACTGCGAGAAGCCGGACAGCGTGACCTGGCTCATTGTGCCGCCGGGCACCTTTTCGGAAAGACTCAGGTACAGGCTGTAAGCAAACGGGAAAAAAGTGAACACGCCGAACAGAAGGATTGCGGGCAAGAGAAACATATATCCGCTGAAATCTTCTCGCCTTTGCAGAATGCTCTTGCTGGTCATGCTCCTTGGCGCAGTGGATTTTTTCATGAATCTCATCTCCAACCGTAATTATTGGAAAAGCGAGCCGCCGCCAGGGCGGCTCGCCAACCGGATTTGTTCCATCAGAGGCCGAGCGCAGAGGTAATGTCCGCCGCCATGGCCGCAACCGCGTCCTCGGGGCTCATCGTGTCGTACATCACCGCCTGCACGTAGTCGTGCACAATCTGAGAGAACTGCGGATAGTCGGCGCGGGTGCAGCGCGTCACAGCGTAGTTTGCGAGCATCTCGTCCGTAACCGCGATGTAGGGAATCTTCAGAACGTCCGCGAAGCTCTCCGAATGGGCGATGCTGGCGCGCGTCGGGCACATGCCGTTCTGCTTGCAGATATAGGCGTTGACCTTTTCGCTCATCATATAGGAGATGAACTTCCAGCTGGCGTCCTCATGCTCCTCGTCCGATTCCACAATCATCAGGTGCTCGCCGCCGGCGCAGGTCTTTGCAACGCCGTCCTTGCCATAGAGAACCGAAACGCCCAGATCGTCGCCCAGCGCCGCGGCATAGGAGCCGCCCGCCCAGGTGCCGCCCACCTGCATTCCGACAAAGCCGTTCTCAAAGGCGTTCTCGGCGGGGCTCATCGAGGTAATGCCGTACTTGTAGATGCAGTCATGCCAGAACTGCAGCGCCTCTACGGCGGCGTTGTTCTCGGTGAATTTGATCTGGGTGAAATCATCGTTCCAGATTTCGCCGCCCGCCGTCATGGTCTGCGCCTGCCACTCCCAGGAATAGCCTTCGTTGGAAGGATCTCGAATGAAGTTGGGCTCATAGCCCCAGACGCCTTTGTCCGCGTCGGTCAGCTTCTGTCCGAACTCAATGATCTCGTCCCAGTTCTTGGGTCCGACCTCAGGATCCAGTCCCGCGGCCTCAAACAGCGCCTTGTTGTAGTACATAACCAGGCAGTTGGACGCCATGTGCAGGGAGACGATCTCGCCGGCGGCGTTCTTGGAGAAGCGCTGGAAAACCGGATAAAAATCTTCGAAATCCAGGCCGTCCTCGGCCGCGATGTAATCGGTCAGGTCGACCAGCGGGAAGATCTCGTCCACCGGGCCCACCTTCACGCAGTCGATCAGAATGACATTGGGCTTTTCCGTGCTGCCCGCAGCGGCGGTCACCTGAAGCTTGGTCAGCAGATCGTCGTGAGAGGAATAGTAGGATGCGACGACTTCAATTTCATCCTGAGACGCATTGAAGTCCGCGATCGCGTCGTTGATGCCCGAGCTGTCGCCGTACATGTGCCAGAACGTGATCTGCGTCTTTCCAGCTTCAGCCATCGCTGAAACGCTGAACAGGCTGAGCAGCATAAGCACCGCTAAAACCAGAGTGAGAGCTTTCTTCATGATAAATACCTCCTTTTATTATTCATCGCCTTCCGGCGAATGAACTTCTTCAAAAGCGCTTTTCCCATTCTTCCCTGTCCGCCCCGCCGTCCCCTGTTTCCTTCCAGCGCGGGGATTTTCAGCGGCGCGCATCCGGTTTGGGAGCATTTTCAGCGCAAGTTGTTTTCGCACCATACGTTTATTAGTCATCCTGTACATCTAACCGATGATTCTATTATATATTATAATTCTATTTATTTCTATATATATATTATAATTCTATTTATTTCTATATCATTTTCTGCAATCTTTTGCAATTATTCGCCATTTTTCATCATGTACTTATCATTTTCTGCAAAAGGCTGCACAGAACGGTTCCCGTCGTATCTGCATTTGCTCGTCACTTGGCCTTCATTTTCTTCGATAATCTGCGCATTATGCCGGTTTTCTAAAATACAGTTGCGCAGCAAAGTACAATTTGGTATATTATAAACAGATGTTTTTCATTTTCTCAGCCTGACCGATTCACTTCATGCTTTGCGAGGTATATCAATGACCAGCATCAATATGTCATCAAATCCGACCGGATACATCTTTCAAACGCCGACGCTCATTAAAACCGGGATGCTGTCCGCGCACGGCTTCTACGGAATAACGCGCCACTGTCACCCGACCACGGAGCTCATACTGATTACAAAGGGCTATGCGCATATCGAGATGGAGGGACGGCACCTGTACGCCAAGGAGCGGAGCCTTGTCGTCTATCCGGCCTGGCACACCCATTTCGACGAGTTTTACAACGGAGATTCCGATGTGGAGAACTACTACGTCCGCATCGCGGGTCTGCAGATTCGCGACCTTCCCAAGGGCTATCTGCTGCCGCCCGACATGCCGCCGATGCTGGACGTCGGAAGCTGGTATGACGAGCTGCTTTGCTGTTTCAACACCATCTATATGGAGTGCATGCTGCGCCTTCCCGATTACTCCACAGTCGTCAACCGCGCCATCATGTGCCTGCTCCTGCTCGTACAGCGCCTGTGCAGCCAGATGCAAAACGCCCAGCCCAGCCCGGCGCAGCTGCTCTGTCAGCGCGTGCTGGCCTATATCGGAGAAAACTATTCGGATTCCATCGACGCCCAGAGCATTGCCAGCGCGATGAACGTCAGCTACAGCCATCTCAACCGCGTATTCAAGCAGGAAATGCACACTTCTCCCTCGCAGTATATCACGTTCATGAGGATTCTCAAGGCCCAGCAATATCTGCTTTTCACCAGCATGGATCCTCACGCCATCGCCCATCTGGTCGGCTACAGTCGCTTTTCCGTGTTCAACAAGCATTTCATCAGCCAAACCCGGACTACGCCGAGCGAGTATCGCAGTAAATATGACCTGACCAATTCGGAAGTCATGGGCGATCACCTTCTGCTCGAGTAGTTCTCCGCAGCCGCGCACATCATCTTGCAGGAGAAACGCCATGTATAATTACACGTCCAGTTCAATCAATCTGCAGCAGAGCGCTGAAAAAAACGCCTTCGACGTCGAATGCGCAAGGATTCATGAATGCCGCGAAAAGGCCGGCACCATTCCGCTGTCCGCCGGCGGCGTCGGCTATATTTTCTACTGCATGAGCGGCGGCGGCGAGCTCTGCGAATCCGCCTGCTTCCCGCTGCAATCCGGGGAAATCTGCCTGTTTATCGCCGGCGGCAAAGCGGGCTCGGCCTGGTTCAAATGCCAGCCGCGCTCAAAAATCTGCATCATTTCGTTCAAAATCGTCGCCCCAAAGAATGCTTGCCGGGTATTGCAGATCGCTCCGTCCATTCGCCCTCCCGAAGGCGACATGTCCTGCTATATTCAAATGATTCTGAGGGAGTTTCATCTGAAGGAGAGCAGCTGGCAATGCATCTGCAACAATATCCTCGACATTCTATACGCCAAGCTTCACCGCGCCGCCGCGCTGACCACCGAGAGCGCCGGGAAGCTGTTCGGCCAGCCGCCCGCGCAGGTGATTCGAAGCTATGTGGACAGCCATTATACACAGAGGATTACCATCGCGACGATCGCCAGGGCGCTCTTTCTCAGCGAATCTACCGTTTCGCACACCTTCTCCGCGGAATACAATCTCACCGTGACCAAGTACATTCTGCTCAAGCGCATTCAGGAAAGCAAGCGCTATCTGGCGGAAACCGATCTTCCGATTTCGGAAATCGCGCAGCGGGTCGGCTTTTCCAGCCTGACGACCTATTATCGGAACTTCAGGCAGATCACCGGCGTCGCCCCGGGCGATTATCGCGAGCGTCCAAATCCCTGACGCGGCCCTTCGGCCGCCATGCTCTGTCCTCGGCCAGACAAAAAGAGGCTGCCTTTCACGGTCGCGCCGACCATGAAAGACAGCCTCTGCGCGTTTCAATTATCCCTTCCGGGTCATGACCACCTTGACCACGCCGTAGGAATGGCGGCCCTCCAGCTGGACGTCCACCAGCAGCTCGAGCTTCGCACCCGGATAGAAGTCGGCGTTGAACTCGAATTCCGCCTCTGCGCACGCGCCCCAGAGGTTGTTCAGCGGGAGCATGAACGTCCGGCCGCTGAAGAACTCCACGCCGTCGGGGGCGTACACTGAAATCTTCGCCCACTCCTGACGGCGCATCTCGAAGCAGTTGCGCACGGTGACGCTGAACCTGCGGTTCTCGCCATGCTTGAAGTAGGGATCGCCCTGAAGGTTCACCAGCACCTCGAAGGCCGGATACTCCTTGCGCAGGATGTTGCTGCCCAGACGCGCCAGCTCGCGCACCGGCAGATGGTGATCCTTGCCGGAGCCATTCATGCGGGGCTGATAGTCCGTCTGGTTCAGGCAATACAGCTCGTCCGCGCAGCGGATGGTGTAGCCGTCGGGATTGAGCACGTCGCAGATTTCCGCGCCCAGGAAGCCCGGGGTCACGCGCATCACGCGCTCGGCCAGCTCCGTGCAGGTCTGAGGCACCCAGATGCCGCCCCAGGTCTTGTCGATGCACATGGTGACGATCTTGTCGCCCAGCGGAGCCTTCCACTTCTCGGGGATGCCCTCCGCGCCGTCGATGATGCCCAGAATCGCGCCCAGCGTCGCGCAGGTGCAGTCGGTGTCCTCGCCGGCGGAATTGGACAGCACCAGCCGCTCGCCGAAGTCCTTGCCGTAGAGCCACGCCGCCATGGCGAAGGCCACGTTTTCCGGCGCGTCCATGCCCGGCTCGCCCACGGTTTTGAAGCCCATGGCCTCGCTGCGCTTCTTCGCCTCGGCGTAGGTGATACTCTGCACGCCGAAGGTTCCGGGGCAGGTCTCGTGAATCTTCACGATGGCCTCGTGGAAGGTCAGGCCCTCCTTCTTCGCGTCCAGCGCGGCGCGGATGGCCGCGGCGAACTTACCGTCCTCGGGCACGTAGGACAGGCCGATGTCGATGAGCTTCCAGGGATCGCTCTCCACAAACGCCGCCGACTGCAGCGCTGCGCAGAACAGCTCGGCCTGCATGCCCTCGTCGGAGTGATCCACCACCGCGTCCTCATAGGCATACTTAGCCGCCAGCGCGGGATTGCCCGGCGCGAGGCAGGCCCAGATCTCCGAGCGGATGTAGCAGCCGCAGGAATTGCGATAGTCGTTGTCCAGCGCGCCGCTGATGGGCGGAGCCATGCCCGCGCGCAGATTGGCCTTGCCCATGCCGTATTCCACCCAGTTGGGGATGATGTAGCTCAGCCAGTAGTCGCCCAGAATGGACGCGTTGACGCCGCGGCCATAGCGCTCCACGGCGGCCAGCCACGCGATCTGCAGATCCAGATCGTCGTTCGGCGGCGGGCCCATGGTCAGATCCTGGGCGTAGAAGTCCACGTCGTCGTTGAACTGGCGAATGCCCTCGAAGGGCGCGCCCAGCACGCCGCCGATATTCTTGCCCATCCAGCAGCCGAGCACCTTGTCCCGATAGGTTTTAAAGTCCAATACCATGTTCGCACCTCGTTTCAAAAGCGATTGTGTGGGGAATATCCTCGATCCGCCCGGTTGGGCGGCCGTTTTCTCAGCCCTTCACCGCGCCGGCGGTCAGACCGGCGATGAGCGATTTCGCGGCGAAGACGTAGAACACCACGATGGGCGCCAGACAGATCACCAGCGCCGCGTACATGACCTCCTGGGTAAAGCCGCGGCTGGAGATGGTCTGGGCAAAGCGAATGGGGATGACGGACAGGGGCTGCACCTTGGTGTCGGAAATGAAGATGCGCGCCATGAGCACCTCGTTCCAGCAGGACAGGAAGGTCTGCATCAGCACCACGGCCAGTCCGGGCTTGGCCACGGGCATGACCACCGTCGCGCAGCAGCGCAGCTTGCTCGCGCCGTCGATGGACGCCGCCTCGATCATCTCGTCGGGGATGGCGTCGTAGTAGTTCTTCAGGATCATCAGATTGAAGCAGCAGCTGCCCGTGGCGTAGGGCAGAATCAGCGAAAACGGGGAGCTGACCAGCCCCAGCAGCTTCACAATCTGATACAGCGGATAGATCGTCGCCGCGGCGGGCACCATCATGCCGCCCAGCAGCGTGTAGTAAAGCAGCTTCTTGCCTCTGAACTCCAGCTTGGCGAAGGCATAGGCCGCGAAGGACACCACCAGCGCCACGATCACCAGCGACAGCCCCACCACCAGCACGCTGGTGGAGAAGTTGTTCCACAGGTTGTACTTGTCGAAGACCTTGACGTAGTTGGACGGCCCACCCTTGGAGAACGAGCGCACCAGCATGATCGCCAGCGGGAACATGAAAAACGCCGTGAAAATCAGGCAGACGAGCGTGCCGACGGCGCGATACGCTTTCGAATTTCTCATCGTGCCAGCTCCTTATCCTTATTTCCGCGGTAGTACAGCATCAGCTGGGCGGCGGTGATGACCATGGCGATGACGAACATGATCACGACCACCGTGGAGGCCTCGCCCTGCTTGAACAGGTTGAAGGACAGCCGCTGGATATAGGTGGAGAACATCTCCGTGGCGAAGTTCGGCCCGCCGTCGGTGAGCACATAGACGATGTCATAGCACTTCAGCGAGCCGAGCATGCCCAGAATAAACACCGTGAAATGGGTGCCGCGCAGCAGCGGGAAGGTGATGCGCAGGAACTGCTGAAGCTTGTTCGCGCCGTCGATCTCGGCGGCCTCGTAAATGTCGTTGCCAATGTTGAGCATGCCCGCGTAGTACAGCAGCATGCTGTAGCCCGTCCACTGCCAGATATTGACAAAGCACAGGCAGCCCAGCGCCAGGCTGGGATCCGCCAGCCACGTGCGGCACAGCCCGCCCATGCCCAGCGAGCGCAGGAGGGTGTTCAGATAGCCGCGGTTGGCCTCGAAGAATTTGGAGAACACCTGACCGACGATGGTGGAGGTCACCACGGCGGGCAGATAGAACAGAATGCGGAAAACGCTGCTTCCGCGCAGCCGGTTGATGAAAAACGAAGCGAAGATCATGCCCAGCACCGCCTGAGTGGTGATGGTCACGAGGGCAAAAACCACGAAATTGCGCAGGATCTTGTAGATGACCTTGCCCGAGAACACGGTTTTGTAGTTCTGCAGCCCCACGAACAGCTTCTCGGCGCCCACGCCCGACCATTCGTAGAAGCTGATGAGGATATTATACACGATTGGATAGACGATGAAAACCGCAAAAAGGATAAAAATCGGCAGGATAAACAGATAATTCGTCCACTCGCGCCTGCTCTGCGCCTTCATTCGCAACACGCTCCCTGTCTGAAGGATGGGATTCCGGGAAGGCTTTGGCGAAGCCTTCCCGGAGCATTTTCAGGCCTCAGCGAGCCTGAGCCTCAGAGGCGGCCTGCACGTACGCGCCGGCTTCCTCGGGAGTCATTTCGCCGGTGCCCAGCGCCTTGAGCGCCTCGCAGATGGCCTGCTTAAGGTCGGCGTAGGCCATCTCGCGATAGCCCGCGATGTTGGTCTTGGACTGGTCGATGATGTAGTTCAGCGACTCGGTGCCGTCCTCGCTCAGGCCGGCCACATCCAGCACCAGATCCGTGCGGGACGGGAAGTACTGCAGCGCCTTGTTGATCAGGATATCCTGGCCGTAGTGGAGCATGAAGTCGATGAACTCCCACGCCTCGTCCTTATGCTCGGAGTTGGCGTTCATGCACAGCACCACGTCGATGGAGGCCTGGATGCCGGCGGTGTCGCCGTCGTTGTCCCAGTCCATCAGGAACGCGTCGTGATCCGCGCCCTCATGGTTGAACACCTCGTACTTCTCCTCGTCGGAGACCACGTACAGGCCGGAGGCCCAGGAGCCGTTCAGCGCCAGCGCGGCCTCGCCGTACTCCCACAGGTCGGTGGTGTCGTTGTACATGTTCACGCCGATGCAGCCGTCCTGGAAGATGCCGCTGGTGAACAGGCTCTGCCAGATTTCGAAGGCCTTGACCATGTCGGGTTCGGTGAAGCTGGCCTTGCCGTCGATGGCGTCGTAGACCATCTGGGTGTTGATGTCGTTGGCGATGTTCAGCCAGGTGTCGATGTTGATCCAGTCGTCCTTCGCGCCGATGACCAGCGGCAGCTCGCCCTTCTCGCGCAGGGCGGTGCAGACGCTGAGCAGCTCGTCATAGTTGGTGGGAACCTTCAGGCCGTAGGAGTCCAGCTTCTCCACGTCCGCCCACAGGAAGCCCGCGTAGGTCAGGCCCAGAGGCAGGCCGTAGTACTGGCCGTCCACGTTGAGCAGATCCATGCAGAAGTCCAGGAACTTGCTCTGCCAGCCCTCGCCCCAGCTCGCCTCGGCGTAGGGGGTCAGGTCGACCTCGTAGGGGCGGAACTCGTTGTAGGTCGCGCCGGTCTGCATGCCGTACACGTCCGGGCCCTCGCCGTTGTTCATCTTGATCTGCATGTCGGCGATGTGATCGGAATAGGGCATGTAGATGTAGTCGATCTTGATGTTGGGATGCTCGGCCTCAAAGGCGTCGATGATCTCCCACAGCTCGTCGGAATCGCCGGGATTCCAGGTCTGGAACGAAATGGTGACGGGCTCCTCCGCGCAGGCGACGGAAGCCATGCTCAGCAGCATGCACAGGGCCAGAACCAAACCAAACAGTCTCTTCATAGGTGCACTCTCCTTCAGCGTTTTTCGAAGCGCCGACCGGACGGCAGGCGCTCCTTCTGTTAAAAGTATAGCACGAATTTTGAAATCGTCATTCCGAATTCTTGCTCTGTTATGTCCATATGTTGCTTCCAATATGCAATTTTGTATTCTTTCTACAAACGCATTGACCAATGTTCGAAAATCCGCTAAAATGGTAATATGCAGAGAACAGGAGGACGCGCCCCGTGAACACTCAGATTCAGCCCGAGAGCGGCCTGAACTTCAAGCTCGATCTGCGTGAGGGCTCGGCGATCTACTCGCCCGCGCCCAACCGTCAGGCCCGGGTGCTGCCCGTGTCCATTAACGCCTACGGCTGCTTCGACGCCGGGCCGGAGCATTTCACCGACCGCAACCAGCTTCGCTGCCTGTATCAGGTGTTCTGGACCCACTCGGGCGCGGGGCGCTTTCTGGTGGATGGAAGGGAGTTTATCGCCCGGGAGAACACCGTCGCGCTGCTGGACTGCAGCCGCCCCCACCGCTACGAGACCATGGGCGACGGCTGGAACCACGACTGGGTGAATTTCACCGGCTCGGCCTGCGCGGCCTACTATGATCTGATCAATCCCGAGGGCTTCCGCGTCCTTTCGCTGGACGAAAACCGGGAAATCGCGCGATGGATGCACGAGATCCGCGGCAGCGTCACCCGGCAGGACATGTCCAGCTTCGTGCACACCAGCACCTGTCTGATCTGCCTGCTGGACGCCATCTACGCGCTGGCCACGGAGCAGAACCGGCAGCGCGTGGGCGACAAGCGGGACAACGTGCTCCAGTCCGCGCGCTACATCGACGCGCACTATATGGAGCATCTGACGCTGGACGCGCTGGCTCAGTCGGCCTATCTTTCCAAATTCTACTATAGCCGCGCCTTCAAGCACTATGTGGGCATGACCCCGATGGAATACCTGAACACCGTGCGCGTCAGCCACGCCAAGAGCCTGCTGATCACCACGGAGCTTCCGGTGGAGGATGTGGGCTGGCGCACGGGCTTCGGCGGCAGCAAGAACCTCATCCGCCAGTTCAAGCTGGCCACGGGCATGACCCCCGGCGAATACCGCCGCCAGTGCTTCGGCTGGGACAACGCCCATGCCGGCGCGGAACGGCGTTCTTAAACGTCGGGCGGCAAAAGGATAAGCTCCTGTCGAATCCCTTGCGCGCAGCGTCAGGGTCTTTCGCATTCCTCCGATGGTTCTCCGAGACATACGCGGCCCGCCGTTCTTTTGAGCGGCGGGCCGTTTTCTTTCGGAAAATCAGGTCTTCGGGGCGCAGAATTCGTCCCATGCGCGGAGCACTTCCTCGCGGGTGGCGGTGCCGGTGGTTCCGATCTTGCGGATGGTCACCGCGGAGCACAGATTCGCGCCCTGCACAGCCTGAAGCGGCGGCGCGCCGCCGGCCAGCAGGCTGGCGAAGCCGGAAAGGAAAGCGTCTCCCGCTCCGCAGAAGTCGATGGGCGGCTCCACCGCACAGGCCGGACAGCGCGTCACCGCGCCGTTTTCGGCCGTGAAGCAGCCCTGCGCGCCGAGGGTCACCAGCGCCAGGCGATTGTTCCTCAGCGAAATCTTCGCCGCCAGCTCGGACAGGCCGTCCATGTCCATGGCCGAACCGTCGCCGAAGGCCCGGGAGGCCTCCACCTCGTTGGGCTTGACCACAACGCAGCGATACTGCGCCACGCGGTCGCGGCTGTCCACGACGACGGTTCGCCCCTCCTCGCCATAGCGGCAGAGGCGCTCGCGAACGGCCGGAGTGACACAGCCGAACCGCATCTGATCGCTGACGCAGATCACGTCCGCGTCGGCCGCGGCGCGCTCCAGCGCGTCCAGCACCACCCGCTCGCAGTCCTCGGGCAGCGGCGCCCGGTTTTCGAAGTCCAGCCGCGGATCCTCGTAGGCCACGTCGGAAATGCCGCGGCGGACGGGCTTGATGTAGGTGTTGGTCACGATCCCGTCCCGGCGCACGATTCCGTCGACGCCGATTCCATGCTCCGCCAGCGCCCGCAGCAGTAGATCGCCGCGCCAGTCCGTTCCGGCTGCGCCCACTACCTGCAGCGAACCGGGCCGCAGCGCGGCGATGTTGCAGGCCACGTTGCCCGCGCCGCCGGGGGAAAAGCGCTCCTCCACGATGGGCAGCGGGTAGTGCGGCGTTTCCCGGGAGAGCTCGCTTAAGCGCATGTCGGCGTGCCAGTAAATATCCAGGCAGAAATCGCCGATCAGACAGATCTTCGCTCCGTCCACGGCCTCCAGCCGGCGCTTCAGCTCCTCCCGCGTCAGCGGATGTTCAGGCATATTGTACATGGGCTCACTTCCCCGTCAGTTTCTCGTAGAGGTTGGGAATGGTCTGCTGATGATCTCCGCAGAAGTGCCAGCCCCGGCCGCCGCAGCTCACCGGGCGGTTGACAATGTTCTTCCGGGGGCGATAGTAGTACTGCGGATTTTCGTAGCCGATCCTGCGGCGGTAGTCGCCCAGATCGATCAGGTCGAAGTTGGCGGTGGTGATGTCGAAGGTGGGATAGCCCAGATTTCGGGAGATGGACAGCGCCTTCAGGAACACCTCCGGGCCGATCACGCCGGAGCCGAAGTTCATGTACACGCCCTTGTCCAGATGGGCCACGGAATAGCACATCTTGTGGAAATCGATTCCGCTGGCCTTTCCGATGGCGGCGAAATCCACGCTGGGATGCTGATGGATGATGTCCGTGCCCAGCGCGATGTGGTACGTCGCGGGAATGTCCATCCGATACGCCTGATACAGCACGCAGTCGTCCTTATAGGAGAAGCGGTCGGGATGCTCGTCGATGTATCGGGCCAGCGCCTCGCCATAGCCGATGTTCGCCGCCGCGCCGCACTGAATGGCCTCGTTCATCCACGCGCCGGTCTGCTCCCACATGCCAAAGGAGCCGTCCTCGATGGCCGTGGGCACGTCCTCGGAGGTGCCGCCCAGATAGGCCAGCTCGAAGTCGTGGATGCTGCACGCGCCGTTGCCGGCGATGTGGGTGATATAGCCCTCGCGCATCAGCGCGATGAGATAGGGCGACAGGCCGCACTTGACGACGTGCGCGCCCATGGAGAGGATGATCTGCCGGCCCTCCGCCCTCGCCCGGCGAAGCTGCCCGATCAGCGCGTCGAAGTCCGCGCCTCCCCACTCGCCCGGCTGATACTGCCCGGGACGCTTCAGGTTGTCGATGCGCACGAGGTTATGGCGGTTTTCCGCGGAATAGGTGTGGATTTTCGAAAAATCCAGCGTCATACTCCTTCTGTTTTCCATATTCGTCTTCCTCACAGTCCCAGGAATTCCAGAATTGCGTCCAGCTCGGTGAAGTCGCCGCAGATCGCTTCCGCGCCGGCGCTGAGCAGGCGCCCGCGCTTGACGGGGTTCACGCCGCGGCGCGCCGCCTCGTCGCTGGCCAGTCCCAGCGTGCGCGCGCCGGCCTCGCGGCCCAGCCGGATCTCCACCCGGCCGTCGCCGATCACGGCGAAGAGCGCGCCCTGAAGGGACTCCTGCTCCATCAGCTGGGCGATGACCTTCTCCTTGGAGCAGCTCTCGCTGCCCACGGGCGCGCCGGCGATCTGGGCAAAATACTGCGTCAGGCCCAGCGCTCCGGCCTCGCGGAGCACGTCGGGATGGTCGGTGCCGCTGGCGACATAGAGCTTCACGCCGCGCCCGGTCAGCGCGCGCAGGAAGTCCTCGCCGCCGGCAATGAGGTAGTCCTCCCGGGAAACCGCGCCGCTTTCCAGCGCGCTCAGGCGCGCGTCCACGGTCTGCATCAGGCGGCGGTTGTACTCTGCCTTGTACTGCCACGGATCGGTGGGCACGCCGGGATTGCGTCCATGGCTGCGCACGGCCTCGGCCAGCCACTTCATCTGATGGATGGTCTGAATTCCGGCGGACTCGTTGATATAGTCGTCCACCTCGCGCTCCAGCGCGTCGTCCCACGCGCCGCCGGAGATCATCTCCAGCATCAGCGGCTTCATGACCGACTCCCAGCCGCAGCGCAGCGTGGAAATCGTCCCGTCAAAATCAAAGAGCACCGCGCGGACAGGATTGCGCGCAGCCGCATGCAGAATTTCCATTGGCATTGATTCCTTTCGAAATTGGAGAGGGGAAATGCGCTCCGGCCAGAGAGGGCGCGCCGATGGCGCGACGCTCGACTGCTCGCGGCCCGGCGCGCTCAGACCGGACGGAGAGCGTGTGTCCATTGCACGACTGGCGGCTGTTCGCGCCCTCTGGCCAGAGGGCGCGACGATTGCATGGCAGACGACGTTTCGCGGCCCGGCGCGCGCTCAGTCCGGAGAGCGTGTGTCCATTGCACGGTCGGCGGCTGTTCGCGCGCTCCGGCCAGAGGGCGCGCCGATTGCACGGCAGACGACGTTTCGCGGCCCGGCGCGCGCTCAGTCCGGAGAGCGCGGGCCGTCCGCCGCGCCCGCACAGTCCGCTCGGGCGCGGGAAGCCCGCGGAGCCTCGCCCGCCGGCCGCGGGAAGGGATTTACCTCTCCCACTCGGTGAACAGCACCTCGCGCACGGGCGCGCCGGCGTCGTCGGGGATGAAGATCGATTGAATCTCCAGCGGCGTAAGATGCAGCTTCAGCTCGCGGCTGAGCATCGGGGCCTTCACCGACGCGTCGGTTTCCGCGCCCACGGTCTCGTTCAGGCGCAGGATCCAGCCGCCGCCGTCCTCCGCGCGCTTGAGCGCGCCCACGGAGACGTTGGAGGGCTCAACGGAGAGGCCCTCGTACCGGGCGGGCAGCGGGCCCTCGTGGTAGGTCTCCACGATGCTGGTCAGCGGGCGGTTGAACAGCTCGCCGCGGCGGGCCAGACCGGCCTTCGTCCAGCTGCCGTCGTGGGGAACCAGCGCGTAGCGGAACTCCTGCGCGCCCATGTCCGCGTGGACGCAGCGGTCGTCGCGGTTCCGCTGGCCGAAATGGTCGGCGTAAATCGACGTATTGGCCACGGTCAGGCGCAGCTCGTTTCCGGCGGCGGAGAAGCTGTACTTGCCGTCGTTGAGCACCGCCAGACCGCCGGTCTCGCCGCCCAGCTGCATCCAGCGATGGCCGGTCTCCTCGCAGCCGTCGCACTCGCGCTCGATCACGCCGTAGGAGATCTCCGCGCGCGCCTTGGGCGACTGGGCGGCCACCGGGAAGCACAGCTTGAGCATGCGGAACCTCTCGCGCATGTCCAGACGCGCCTCCACCTCCAGCTGATCCGCGTCGGCGTAGAGGATGAAGTCCTGCACGAGGGTGGACGCGCAGGCCGTGGTGGTCACGCGCAGCTTCGCGCGCACGGGGCCGCGCTCGAGAATCTCAAAGCGGGCGTTTTCGAAGCCCTCGCGGAGCCTGTCGAAGGTGAAGACGCGGTGGGCCCAGGTGTCCGCGTGCTCGATGTCCACAAGCCGCGGCAGCGCCGGGGCGCTGAGGGTCTCGCGGCCGCTGTCTCTGCGCATCAGGCTGACCAGCGCGCCGGTCTTCGGGTCGAACCGCGCGGACAGATGCCTGTTTCCGATGCTCGTTTCGGTGATCGTCAGGCCGGAGGCGGCGACGGCGGCGGCGTCATTGTCGTCGGGAGTGCGCAGCGCGCGGTCGCGCTCATGGCTGGCGCGGCCCTTCTCGTCCAGATAGATCCAGTACAGCCGATAGCCCATGGGCGGCACCTCGGCGACAAACAGGCTGTCCCACTTGTCCTCGCCGTTGGTGCGGCTGGCGCGGACGGTCTGGATGGGCGTTTCCACGTTGCTTTCGTCGGTGGCGTATTTCACCGCGCCGTAGACCTGAATCTGCGCCTTCGCCCAGAACGGATGGGGATTGAACACGACCACGGGCGTGCCCAGGCCGTCCAGCTCCCAGAGGCGGAAATGGCTCTCCTTGCTGCGCAGTCGTCCGGGAATGCCGCCGACCGTGTCCACGGCCCATGAAATCTTCTGCAGCGCCGCGTTCTCCGCCCGGGCCGCGATGGAGCGGGCTTCGTCCAGCTGAACGCGCGCGTCCTCGTAGGCCTCGCGGATGGAGCAGCCGCAGAGCACGTCGTGGAACTGGTTGAACATCAGGTTGTACCAGCCCTGACGCAGCGAATCGGGCTTGTGTCCCGTCAGGCGCGCGGAGAGCGCGGCAAAGATTTCGCTGCGGATCAGCGCGTTTTCGGTGACGCGGTTGAGATGCTTGATCAGCGAAGTGGCGCTGTAGCAGCCGCTGGCGTGATGCTGAAGCTCGGTGCGCCACTCGGGCAGCTTCAGTCCCTGCGCCTTCACGGCCTCGAAGTAGGCGTCCGGGTCGGAGAAGATCACCTCTTCGCCCTTTTCGCCGTGCTTCTGATATTCGTGGATGGAGGCGATATTCTGGATGGTCGGGCCGCCGCCGTGGTTGCCCACGCCGTAAAAGCACATGATGGGAAAGCCCGTGCGCTTCTCTTCGGCCAGCGCCGCGGCGACGTCCTCCTGCACGGAGCCATAGCGCGAGCCGTAGCCGTCGATGATGCGAAAGGCCGTCACACTGGAGCCGTCCGGCGCAAACCACCGAAACAGCGGCCCGGGCAGTTTCGAATTCTCGAAGGAATCCGGACGCAGAAAGACGTAGTTTTCAATGCCGCCGCACTTCAGCAGCGCGGGCAGCATGGCCGAATGGCCGAAGGAATCCACGTTGTAGCCCGTGCGCACGGTCACGCCGAACTTTTCCTTAAAATAGCGCTGGCTGTACAGAAAATGTCGGGCGAAGGCCTCGCCCGAGGGCATGTTGCAGTCGGGCTGAATCCACATGCCGCCGACGATGCGCCAGCGGCTCTCGGCCACCCGGGCGCGGATCTTCTCGAACATGGGCGGGCAGCTCTCCTCCACCCAGCGGTAGTACTCCGCGCAGGCGGCGGTGAACACGAAGTCCTCCGACTCGTCCATGCGATCCAGCGCGGACTGGAACGTCGCCTTGACCTCCTGATAGCCCTCCTGCCACTGCCAGAGCCAGATGGGGTCGATGTGGGCGTTGCCGATCATGTAAATCATCGCGGTCGAATCCTCCTCGTTTGTTTTTTACTCAACGAACCCGTTGCCGGGGAATTTGCGCAGACGCAGCCGACCGCGCCTCGAAGGGCGGCGTTCCATTCATGCTCTTTATATTTAATTATCGAAATTAAAAAATTCTTATAACCACAGTATATCCATTTTCGATCGCGCTGTCAAGATTGCGAACACCCTTCTTCTGACGAGCGCGGCGCGTTATCTGTACGATCTATCCTGCTCCAGCAGCTTTCCATTGAAGCTGTTGAGCACGCACCGCTCGCCGAAGCCGTACTCCTCGAGCATCTGGATGGTTCGATCCGCGCACTCGTAGGCGACGGCCTCGTTGCCCTCCACGGGATATTCCTTCAGCTCGAAGTCGATGAGCATGTTGTCGCGGCGGGCGCAGAGCTTCAGAAACTCCTCCAGCGTCGGCGGCGCCTCCCTGGGGAAATCCTCGAAATCGGCGGCCGCGTCCAGAGCCTTGAACTGAGCAAGCGTCATCTCGTGCACCAGTCCGGTTCCGTCGGTGGTGCGATCCACCGTGGGATCGTGCATGATCACCAGCTCATGATCCTTCGTCATGCGCACGTCGGTTTCGATCATGTCCACGCCCGCGTCGATGGCGCGCTGAAACGCGGTGATGGTGTTCTCCGGCGCGGTAAAGCGCTCGCCGCGATGGGTCGCCACCAGCATTCTGCTGGGATGTCCTTCCCACATCATCGTCTTTTCCTCCTATTTCATGCCGCGATAGGCAAAGCCCTGAATGATCTTCCGGCTGGCAAAGCAGAACACGATCAGGATCGGCAGCGTGAGCAGGCAGTTGCCCGCCATCAGCGTGTTCCAGCGAATGCCCACCTCCGCGTCGCGCAGGCGCTCGATGGCCAGCGTGAGGGGGCGGAACCGGTAGTAGGGGAACACAAAGGCGAGCATAACCGCGAGCTTTATCAGATCTCCACCGAAGGTCGCGGCGCGGCTGCGCGCGCGGGCAGAGGAAGTCAATTTCAGCTTTTCCATGGCATGCTCCTTATTGATAATGTACTTTCTTTTCCACAAACGCGAAGTCGACCACCGTGACGGCCACCATGATCAGCAGCAGTACGATGGACAGCAGTTTCTTCATGTGTGATTCTCCTTCTCTTTCTTCGTCGTTGAGCGCGGGAACATGTCGTTCGTTTTTCACGCTCCTGCGGCATTATAACGCCTCGGCGGAAGGAAGCCAACATAAAATACACTATTGCAGCAAATTTGGCAACGGCTTCTTTTCCATTTGATATTGATTTCACATTGCATCCGTTTGTTTTGTTTAGTTTCGGTTTAGAATTGGCCTAAATTTGACAATCGGCATTTCCAAAATTCGGCCAAAAAACAGTGTCCGGACGTCGCGTCAATGTCCGGGCACCGAGCGGATTCTTCTGATTCAGAGAAGCGTGCAGATTCCCGCCGCCGCGGCGCTGGCGGGAAGACAGACGGCAAAGTGCAGCGCGTGGGATTTCGCGTACCATCGCCTTCGCGCGCACATTGTTGCCCACAAAGACGGTAGTTGTTGCCCGACCAGAACACATTCCGAATCGTCCGACCGGAGCAGGTCCTGAGATACGCCTCCATCGCGCCGTACTCCTTCCGCGGGTCGTGCCCCGGAAGCGTAAAGCGCTCCGGCGGGAAAGCGGCCTCCAGCATTCTGCGGCTGCCCGCCGCAATTTTGAATCCCAGCACATCCCGCAGCAGCACGAGCCTTCGCAGAGGATATGCAAAGCGACAGGGCGTAATTCCGCCGTCGATGATCGCCCGCCCCACCGGCACTTCTCCCAGCGCCAGCAGCCGCGTCAGACACGCCCCGCCCAGGGAGCATCCGTAGGCCGCGTCCAGCCGGGTCACGCCGTGCGCCTTCAGACAGGCAGCCGCTTCGTCCACCGTCTGCTCCACAGAGGTAAAGTCGCCGGGATATTCCGACCGATGGCCGTCGTAAACCGCCCGATAGACGTGCCATTTCCGCGCAAGCAGGGCAATCGCGCCCTCGAACGCCCATTCCGCCTCCGCCGTGCAGGGGAAGAACAGCAGCGACCGCTCGTTTCCCCGTCCGCGCTCCAATATCTGCACGGCCCATTCCTCCACATCCACAAATTCCGCACAGCGCCGGTGGAGCATCCATGGTTAAACGCCACTAACTCGCATTCTCAAAAAAGTCGCTCTCCAGAATGACCATTGAACGCGCTCTGGCCTTCGCACCATGCCAACGCGTCGGAAGGACAGCGAAGGCCAGTCGCACGCCTTTAACACAACGTGCCGAGGATGGGCGGCTGATCCTCGCGCAGGATTTCCTCCACAAAGCCGGGACGGTATCCGTGCTCGAGGCACCACTGAACGCCGGCTTCCAGGCGATCGGCATAATCGGGCAGATAGCCGCAATAATCCGGATAGAAGTACTGCTCGTGGATCAGAATGTCCATGAACGGACGGTTGGGATAACGGGCTTCAAAGGCGTCCAGGCCGGAAGGAATATCCTCCAGACGACCGCAGTTCAGAACCACGTCGCAGGGAAAGAAAATCATGCCCGTCTTCGGATCCTTCCAGAAACAGTGGCGGCGCACCGCATCGAACTGCTCCTGAGTGGCCGAATAGCAGAGGCAGGGCTTCCCATCATTTTCGGCGAAATCCCCCAGCAGGGCGCGGATGCCACAATCATACAGAGCGCGAATGCCGTCCACGGTGGCCTCGGCAAAGTGCAGCGTGGTCACGTAACCCGCACGCCCGGCAAAGCGCTCGATCTGGGCCATTACCCGGCTGCAGTCGCGGTGAACCTGCGCATAGCCGGCGTCGATATAGGGCCAGTTGGGCTTGTCGGCGTTGGCATGGAAGGAAAGACGAAGCCAGTCCCGGTTGTCCAGCCATTCCTGCCGATAGCGATCGGGCATATCCAGAAGGGTGAAGTCGCCGTATTCCGGACTTTCCCAATAGATGTTCATGTGTACCTTCAGTCCGTATTTTTCATGCAGCCTGCGATACATGGCCAGATAGGGATTTTCGAAGATGCTTCGGTAATCGTGCTCGGCAATATCCTGCAAAAACCGAACGTTGTCGTCCACGGACAGGCGGAACATCCGATGGAGAATGTCCACGCGCCACAGCTCCACGTCGCGGCTTTCGCCGCCCGAAGCAAAGGTCAGCGTGAGATGAGGAACGGTCAGGGGAATCTCCAGTACCCAGGCGCCGTCGGACGCGGCGGCGGGCATGCCGTTGATCGTCACCGGAGCCTCGGAAACAGCGCGGCAGTAAACCATCGGCGTTTCACCGGCGACAGCGGCATAGATAGTTCCAGAAAGCGGTTCTTTGATAATCATAGGTACACTCCTTCAACGTCATGGACTCCACTGAGCATTCGGTGCATCTCTCCGGGACGCGTTGCTTTGCGAATTGCAGCCCGGCGATCCTTTCTTCACCGCTGCAGCGGCGGGCAGCATCGATAATTCGCTGAGCGCGCACGGCCTCCCGGCGAGCGATCTTTCGGCAGCAACAGGCAGAGTCTCTCTGCATGTCGGGCGCAGGCGCTGCCAAACTCCACTCCCTGCATGGCCTCGACAGCCTTCGTTTCGCAATCCTGTCGGGCGCTCTTCCAATTTTTTCATCAAATGATGAAATTAATATACCCCATTTCTCCGCCCTTGTCAATCGTTCTGAGCGCGGGACGCATTTGTTTCTGGAAAAGCATTATAAATTGCCGCGGGTGAGGCCTGCGGGCGCGACGGGAACCGTCTGCGCATTCTTCTGCTGCTTTCGACGAGCATTCATGTCGATTCCTCAAATTGTTTATGCGATAAATAAACGAAAAGGCGTGCCGCGCGGTGCGTTTTCATATTATTAATTCTGTATATCCTCAAAAGGCCTGGCGCATTTCGCAAAATAGTGTAAAAACGCCATTGACAATTTGGCATAGGAGATGCTATAATTATTTCATCGATTAAAAAATTTCGCAATGCGTTTTACGTTATCTGCGGGAGACATTTTACTTTGACGGAAAGAAAATAGGCGCAAGCCGAGGGAGAAACGGCAAATGGAACAGAAAATTTTGAATGTGGGCGTGATTTCATGCAGCGGCATGGCCCAGTCGCACATGTTGGCCGTTCAGGCACATGAGCAGGCTCGCCTGGTCGCCATCTGCGACGTGGACGAGGAAAAACTCCGTGAGGCCGGCGAGAAGCTGGGCGTGGACGCGCGCTACACCGACTATCGCGATCTGCTTCGCCATCCCGGACTGGACGCAGTGATTATCGTCACGCCCGACCAGCTGCACCGGGAGATGGTCGAGGCCGCGCTGGCCGCGAACAAACACGTTCTGTGTGAAAAGCCGCTGGCGCTGACCCGCGAGGATCTCTGCGCCATCGTGGAGGCCGGCAAGAGGAGCGACCGCAAGTTGATGGTGGGCCAGATCTGCCGCTTTACGCCCGGCTTCGTCGCGGCGAAAAAGCTCGTCGACGAGGGGCGGATCGGTGAATTGTACTTCGTCGAAAGCGAATACGCCCACGATTATCAGGAAATTCTCTCCCTGAACGGCTGGCGCAGCGATCCCATCCGCAACGGCGTGGTGGGCGGCGGCTGTCACGCCGTGGATCTGCTGCGATGGCTGGCCGGCGATCCCACGGAGGTCACGGCCTACGGCACGCACAAGATGCTGCCCATCGTCCATTACGACGACTGTACCATCGCGATTCTGAAATTCCCCGGAAACGTAATCGGCAAGGTGTTCGTCTCCACCGGCTGCAAGCGCGAGTACACCATGCGCAGCGTGTTCTACGGAACCAAGGGAACCATCATCTGCGACAATTCCACGCCGCACATCACGCTCTTCCATGAGGAGGAGGGCAAGCCCGGCTCGGCCTCCACGCCCCACGAGATTGACGTTCAGCTGGCCGATCACAACACCTTCGGCGAGTTCCGCGCCTTCGCGGACGCGATTCTGAACGATACTCCGGTGCCCACGGACGCGGAGCAGGGCGCGCGCACCATCGCGGCCTGTATGGCCATCGTTCAATCCGCCGACGAGGGGCGATCCGTCGTTCCCAACTACGACTTTGCGAGGAGCTGAAGTGTCATGACCCCAACCATTACGGTGAACCGGCGCCCGCTGAAGACTCGTCTGAAGGCTCAGTGGCGGCTGTACGTACTGCTGGCTCCGGCCATTATTCTCACGCTGGTTTTCTCCTATGCGCCGCTGGCGGGCTGGTACATGGCCTTTACCGACTACAAGCTGGGCGGCAGCATGTTCGCGGGAAAGTGGACGGGGCTGAAGCAGTTCGCCAATTTTTTCAGCGGCTCCATGGACGCGATGTACACCGTGCGCAACACGCTGGCCATCAATTTGATGAATCTGTTCATCAGTCTGGGCGTGGCCATGGTGTTCACGCTGCTGATGAACGAGGTTCGCTCCCGCCGGACGAAGAAGCTGGTGCAGACTGCGTCGTTCTTCCCCTATTTCGTCTCCTGGGTCATCACCTACATGATCTTCAGCGCGTTTCTGGCCTCCAAGACCGGCATCGTCAACCGGATGATTGTGAGCTTGGGCATGCGCAAGAAGGGAATCAATTTTCTGGGCGACCCGGACTATTCCTGGGGACTGATCCTCTTCGTGAATATCTGGAAGAATCTCGGTTACGACAGCGTCATTTTCCTGGCGGCGCTGGCGGGCATTCCCACCGAGCAGTATGAGGCGGCGGACATCGACGGCGCGACGCGCATGCAGAAGATCTGGTACATCACGCTGCCCGGGCTGACGACCACGCTGGTGATGCTGCTGATCATGAACTCCGGCTGGATCTTCTCGTCCAACTTCGAGCAGTTCTATCTCTTTACCAACAGCACCAACTGGGAGACCATGGAGGTTCTGGACGTTTACATCTACAATTACGGCCTGAAGAAACTGAACTTCAGCTACGCCACGGCCGTGGGCATCATCAAGACCTTCGCGAGCATCGTGATGTTCTCTATCGTCAACTTCACGGCCAAGCGCCTCAACGGCCGCTCGCTGCTGTAAGGAGGCGACTGACAGTGAAGCATAAGCGAACTCTGGGAGACTATGTATTCGACTTCATCATCTATCTGGTCATGCTGGTCGTGTTTGTGGTCTCGCTGTATCCCTTCTGGTATGTGGTCATGTATTCCTTCAGTACCTCGGGCAGCGTCGGCTCGAGTCTGCTGCTCTATCCAAAGGGCTTCAATGCGGATTCCTATCGGCTGCTGATGTCGGTGGATAAGATTCCCCACGCGCTGATGATTTCCGTAGCGCGGTCGGTTCTGGGCCCGACGCTGTCCATTCTGGTCACGGCCATGGCGGCCTATGCGCTGATGAACCGTGATCTGGTGGGCCGCTCCTTCTTCGTCAAGCTGCTGATGATCACCATGTACTTCTCCAGCGGCATGATTCCAAGCTATCTGCTCATGAGCGAGATCGGCCTGACGGGCACGTTCTGGGTATACATCATTCCCGGCCTGTTCGGCGTTTACAACATGGTGCTCATCAAGACCTACATGGAATCGCTGCCGGACGGACTGGCCGAGAGCGCCATGATCGACGGCGCCAACGACTTTGTGATCTTCTTCCGAATTGTTTTTCCGCTGTCCAAGCCGGTTCTGGCGGCGGTGCTGCTGTTTTTGTGCATCGGCCAGTGGAACAGCTATTCGGACACGATGATCTACAACTCGTCCCAGACCGAGCTGCACACCCTGTCCTATGTGCTGATGAACTTCATCCAGACCAGCTCCTCCAGCGTGGAGGAAGCGCGCAAGAATGCGCAGATGAACAACATCAACAGCACCTCGCTGAAGATGGCGATGACCGTGATCACCACCGTTCCGATCATGCTGGTTTATCCCATGCTTCAGAAGAATTTCGCCAAGGGCATTCTCATCGGCTCCATCAAGGGCTGATCGACGGAAATGTTGGTTCGCAAGAGCCATCAAATAAAGGAGGAAACGACATGAAGAGAACTCTGGCACTGGTTCTGGCGCTTCTCATGCTGGCCTGCACCTTTACGGGCGTGCTGGCGGAGGAAACCCGGGAGGACTACGAAATCACCTACATGATCCCCGGCGTGAAGGATTCGAGCAGTCTGGACAACCCCATTGGTCAGATCATCTACGACAAGTTCGGCATCATCATCAATCTCGTCGGCTATGCAGGCGACTGGGAAGAGCGCTGCGCCATGTGGCTGGCCGGAAACGACTATCCCGACATGGTTCAGCTGCAGGGCAACACCATGGTCAAGAAGTACATCGAGGCGGGCGCCGTGCTGAATCTGAGCGAGCTGGCCGAGAAATGCAACGCGCAGAACTTCCTGACCTTCCACGCCCAGTCCATTCCCTATTGGAAGCTGGCCACCGGCACGGACGATCTGTACAAGTACGAGGCCAACTGCCCGGACATGGAGGTCGCTGAAGGCCCGATGTTCGACATGCTCGTCCGCAGCGACATCCTCGAGGAGCAGGGCTGGCCGGAGCTTCTCACCGACGACGACTACATCGCCGTACTGAAGAAGGCCATGGAGGATCATCCCACCACGGAAAACGGCGATCCCACCATTGGCATCACCTTCGCGGGTGCTGAGGACTGGATGCTCACCACGATCCTGATGCTCGACCGCGGCGGCTACACCGAGTGCAACTCCGGCCTGAGCGTGTTCTGGAACAACCAGAAGGACGTGTTTGAGGACAAGTTCTCCAACATCTATTTCAAGGAAGGCCTGAAGTTCCTGAACCGCATGTATCAGGAGGGCATTCTGGACGAGGAAATCTTCACCACCGACTCCGCCACCGTCACTGAGCAGCTTCAGTCCGGCACCGCGCTGTCCACCTGGTACGTCACCTGGGAGCAGGGCGGCGCCAACCAGGCTCTCCGCGAGGCGGGCAAGGAGAACATGGAATACGTCATCATGCCCAACACCACCCAGCTGCAGCTGGACAACGGTGAAAAGCGCTGCATCCGTATTCTGGACACCTACGACTGGCAGAGCGTCGTCATCACCAAGAACGCCAAGTATCCCGAGCGCATCATGGAGCTGCTGGACTGGGCGTCCACCGAGGAAGGCCAGGTCCTTCTGGGCTGGGGCATTGAAGGCGTGCACTACACCATCGACGAGAACGGTCTGCGCCAGGTGACCCCTGAAAGCATCGCCTGCATGCAGGGCACCGGCGACGAGCACTTCAACGACGGCGTCGGCTATTACTACTTCCTGGGCCTCTCCTCCGACTACGACGAGAACAAGCAGGTCTACAACCGCGTGATGGACGGCAGCGTCTATGAGCTGACTGTTTCCGACCGCACGAAGGAAGTCTATTCTCACTACGGCTGGGAGAAGGCTACGGATCCGTGGCAGAATAACGACAAGTTCGACTTTGAGTATGTTCACACCGGCCTGGCCGGCACCGTCGCGCTGAATCCCACCTCCGACGAGTCCGCGCTGGACACCAAGCTGAGCGAGTACATCTACAAGCACATGGCCCAGCTGATTCTCGCCGAGAGCGACGAGGAGTTCGAGTCCATGTACGACGAATTCCTGGCCGAGTATCAGAGCTTCGGCCCGCAGACCGTGGTCGACGCCTACAACGCCGTCTACGACGGAATCAAGGCCGATTTCGCCGAGGCGAGCAAGTAATTCGGAGACAGAGAGAAGGGACTGCCCAATGCGGGCAGTCCCCAGCTTGTCAAAGAAGCCAGATTGCGAGTTTGCAATCTGGCTTCTTATGCGATAAAAAGGCGGAAAAAAGCAGGCGCATCCACTTGTGGATGGCGAGCTTTTTC
>ERZ780195.254-NODE-254-length-56688-cov-25.509738_pt1 | contig 56688 bp, 61 predicted proteins | sample MGYA00511017_ERZ780195 | MGnify/ENA primary metagenome ERZ780195 (study PRJEB29588, sample SAMEA2159974) | human gut metagenome | biome: human gut; feature: human-associated habitat; material: faeces | place: Denmark | collected 2008/2010 ...
TATCTTACAGCGTAGCGCCTTAAACTACTGACAATAGCGTCCTATCCGGACGCACGCTGCCCTCGAATACGGTGCGGTTCGTGGTCGAGTTGCCGGTCGGGAGCAGATACAGGGACGGATAATAGGTGCCCTTGATGGACAGGCTTCCCGTCATGGTGTCGCCGGTTTTCTTCACCGCGCCGATCGCGGAACAGGCCCCTGATCCCGTATCTGCGCCCGTTCCTCCCTCGGAGACTGCCAGCGGGCTGGACAGCTTCACCGGCCAGCCGAAGGAAACCGTCTCGTCGTCGCCCGCTGCCATGCCAAAGCCCAACGCCTTACCGCCCTTCTTGACGTGCATGATATACGCTGCGGAGCGGATTTCAGCGACATAGGTGGACACCGATCCCACCGTATCGGTGAGCGTCAGCGTGGCTTCGTACACTGCGTCGACGGCGAGATTGCCGCCTCCGAGAATGACGGCTGTGCCGCTGGTCAGTGTGGCGGATGTGGAATAGGAGCCGCCCACCTGCGCCAGCACGACCCTGCAGGAAACAGCATTGCTGCCGTTGAGGGCATATCTCCCGAATGTGACCTTCAGGCGGGCATAGGTACCGCCGGTATCGTCCTGTGCGCCGCTGCTGCTGCAGCGGTAGGCTTCGATGGTCGAAAAGTACGGCGCGCCATAGCTGTACACGCTGAACGAGGTGGATTTGGACGCTGTGCGGCCTCGGGTGTCGGTGACGGTCGCCGTGACCGTGATTGTTCCGGAGCGGTACAGAATTCCCGTGGTGAGTGCGTAGGAGGCCGCGCTGCCCACGGCAGGGTCTGTCGTGATGGAATAGGATTTGATGGACGAACCATATGCGCCAGATGCGCCGTCAATCGTCATCTTCGCCCGTGACTTGCCGTAAACGTAGATGCCCCAGCCGTTGATGGCCGCATTGCTGTTGATGGGACTTACGGTGATGCCGGAAATGGAAGGAACCACGCTGGCCGGAGCTGTGATTGTAAAGTTGTGTGTGGATGTGCCCAGCAGATTGCCGCTGGCATCCAGCGTCTCTAGGGTTGCCGAGGCAGTACCGCTGGTTGCAGACGGGATGGCGTTGAGCCAGTTCAAAGGGATGGTGTACGACACGCTGGAAACACCGGCAGCAACGGACTGCACATTGCTGTAGCTGCCGAATTTCCATGTGACCCTGTGGGAATAGGCAGAGTTGTAAGCGGTGATGTTCATGGTCGCCGCGCTGCCCGCAGCAACGGTCGTGGAAGCCAGTGCGCCGGTGCTCTGCAGATAGTCGAAGGTCAGCGTCATGGTCAGCGCGGTAATGCCGAGGTAATCGTAGCAATACCCGCCGCTGTAGGTGCCTCGCGTTGAAGGCACATAGATGATCAGGATGCGGTTACCCTCCATGAAGTAGGCGCGAAACGCAGCAAACAGGCTGGCATTTGAATTGGCGTTGAACGTCAGCGTCACGGTGCGGTCATAGGCTTCCTCGACGTAGATTTTGCCGATGGCGTCGCCGCGCATGGAGGCAATGGTACCTGAGATACTGGACTTCGCGGACTTGTAGAAGGTCAGATACTTGTTGCTGTCGCCGCCCGCCTTGGCGAAGGTGATTCGCATCTGGATCTGCGTGATGTTGATGTTGGACATCTCCAGCCCAGCCAGATCGGAGAAATGAATCGCACCCTCGTAACGGGTGCCTGAATAGACGCCCTGCCGGGCCTTGCCGCTCGACCATGAGCTGCCGGAGGCATACTTGAGTTCGGATGCGGTGACTGAAAATGTTGCCATGAATGCCCTCCTTACGCGCGCCACTTGAAGCCCACACCGGTGGGCGTGGTCACCATGTCCAGATAGCCGTTGGCAGAGGTGCCAATGGAAATCTGCTCCACGACCTCCAGACGCGTTACATAGAGTTTGTTATCGGAGAAGTAAGCCAGTTCCTTGCCGGATTGTACGAACGCCAGCCGCGTGTGGGTCAGGCGCATCTTGATGCTGGAGCTGCTGGCGCTCATGTCCAGATAGGGCGAGCCGTCCTCGTCGCCGAACACAAAAGACGAGAACATCGTGGAGATGCCCTGCTCCGCAGCGGTGAGCCGGTTGAAGGTGAGCGTAAGATCGGAGTCGTGCTGGGCCAGCTCGCTTCGGATGAGTTCGATTTCCGAAAGAGAGGCGAGAAATTCCTCTGCGCTGGCGAAACGTTCGGTCAGCCCCATTGCGTCGATCAGCGTAGTGACGCGCCCGTCGATGCCGCTGTCCAGTGCGGAAACCGTGCCGGAGAGTTGAGAGAGCTGCGCCGCATCATCCTCCGGGCTCGCGCTCCATGTGGTGGCAAAGCTGCCCTCCTCCAGCTTGATCTGTCGGAACTGTACGGTAACGCCGGTGGTGCTGCCGCTGACGCCCGCGTACAGATAAAGCGCCCAGTTGCCATTCGTCTCCGGCAGCATGAAATGCACCGCCTGTTTTCCGTAGGTGAAATCCAGCATGCCGGAGGTATGAACACTGCCGCTGTTCTGTTCAACCACTTTCCATGTTACACCGGCAGCGGTACCGGTTATAAGAATGACCTCTTTGACCGATAGCGTGTAGCTCATGCCGGGTGTCAGCTCGTCGGCGGCAACCCAGTATGCGTCTGAATCGTCCGCCGCGAGGGTGTAATCCGCGCTGTTTCGGATGAGATTCACGCCGCCCACGCTGAGATCCTCAAGGGCCGCGTCTACGCGCTGCGTGACGGTTGAACGAACGGACTCGTTGCTGGACAGATCCAGCGTCTCGCCAAATTCGCCGGACACATGGCTGGTCGTTATGGCTCCGGCTTTGATGTGAGATGCTTCGACAGCCCCGGCAGCGATCTTGTCAGCAGTAATGGCTCCCGCAGCAATATTGTTGGCAAGAATGGTTGCAGCAGCGATCTCATTGGCGGTGATTGCACCGGTGACGATGCGGTCTGCGGTGATGCTGCGCTGCGTCAGGGAGCCTCCGTCAATGGTGGTCTGAGACAGCTGCGCCGTGCCATTTGCTTCATTTATAGTGTAGACGATGGACTGGTCGCTGCCCACGATGATCAGGCGCTCCACAGAAAGGGTGCCTGTGGTGATGCGGTTGGCAGACAGTTCGACGATCTTTGCATCCGTGATGGATGCGTCCGCAATCTGCGCCGTACCGACTGCACCCTGTGCAATGAGCGCCGTGGTGATCGCACCCAGGGCAATCTGTGCGGTGTCAATGGTGGCGTTTGCGATCTGCGCATTGGTGATGGTGGCATTGGCAATCTTGGCAGCGGTCACGGCGAGGTCTTGTATTTTGGCGGTCGTGATAGAAGCGTCCTGCACCTTTGCCGTTCCCACAGAGAGGTCTGCGATCCGGGCCTCGTTCACGGCCAGCAGTGCAATCTTTGCCCTTGTAATGGCGGCGTCCTCAATATGGGCGGACTGAATGGCAGCCTGTTGGATTTTGGCAGAGGTAATGGTCGCATTCGCAATTTTCGCAGCAGTGACCGCCAGATCAGCGATCTTTGCCGTGGTAATTGCCGCGTCCGTAATATGGGCTTCAGTAATGGTTGCCAGAGCGATCTTCGCTGCTGTGATGGCCGCGTCTGCAATCTCTGCTTCCGTGATGGCAGCTTTAGCAATACAAGCCGCCGTAATAGTCGCCTGTGCAATCTTTGCCGCCGTGATTGTCGCATCTGCAATCTGTGCGTTGGTGATCTGTGCATCGCCGATGTGCGCCGTCTGAATGGCGGCATTGGCGATCAGTGCGGAAGTGATGGCTGCGGTTTGAATGTGGGCCGTCTGAATCGCCGCCATCTGCACCTGAAGGGAGCCAACCGAGCCGGACTGAAGCTGGCCGCTGCCCACGGAGTTAATGGCCAACTTGGAGCCGGAGATGATTCCGTTTGCCAGCTGACGTGCAGAGATCATATTGCCCTCAATGGTATCGGCAACCGTGCCCAGCGTCATGGCGGTGTACTTGCGGGTCAGGCAATCGTAGGTGTATTGCGTCACGCGCATGGACACTTCCACGCCGATGCGAGGGGCGATGGCCCGGACGCTGTCACCGAGATAGATGTTCTGAAGCGCAGCATACTGCGCATACTCCACGGTTTCGGCGCAGTTGACAAAATCCACATTCAGCGTGACCGTGGGCAGATCACAACCGGCGTCGTACTCTGCCTGAACCGCTTCCCGCATGGCGGTATAGCACTGCGCCTTGGTTTTCTTGTCATCGCCTCTGGTGACTTCCCTCGCATCAGAAACAGCGAGGTGCATCCATTTGGGCTGGATGTAGCTGCCAAGATGGGGACTGTCGATATACAGCTCCGGGAGATACAAAAGCTCGCCGTCCTTGTCCTCGCCGGTGGGCATGATGCGGGTGGTCACATTGGTCAGATCGACATCGTAGCTGATGCCCAGCAGATTCTTGCCCTGCCGGATCTGCACGTCCTTGTCATGTCCTATGCGCTTCACAACGAACACATCGAACCAGTCCCGCTGCAGTTCACCGGCATATTTGCCGACCACACCGTTTTCACCCAGCAGTGCCTCGACGGGATTGATGTTCACATACTCGATTTCTTCTGCTGTGGATTCCAGATCGGAATAAAAGGTGAAATCATGCTCCGTCTGACAGCCTGCGCTGATGCCCTGCACAACAGAAGCTCCCACCGTTGAAGAGGAGGGCTTGTAGGACTTGATCATATTGTCCAGCAAATCGTAAAACACATGGCGGGCGTAGACCGTGATCCTGTTCAGCTCAGGCACTATCCGGTAGACGCGAAAGGGTTGGTCGCGCAGCTGCCGGGACTCGATCACGCTTTCGGTCGCCGCAGCAGGGCTGGTCTCCGAGCGGACGAAGGTCAGATACTGCGAAGCCATGTAGCCATGCTTGCCGTCCGGGCAGGAAACCTCATACCACGATGAAGTGGTCTTGGCCAGCACGATTACTTCCGTACCCTTTTTGTACTTCGCCAGAATCTTATACCGTGTGCCGGTGCCGGAGCGCAGCCGCAGCGGGTCGCGCCGGGTAGACACACGATAAACATCTCTGCCTGTGGACGGCTGTGGAACAAGATCTACCTGTGGGGTCATGCCCAAAGGAACCGGGGCGCGAAGAATGCACCCCTCCACCAGCCGCCGCCATCTGCCCGCTTCATCCAGCGGATGCACCAGCGTCAGCTCGTACTCTCCGTTCAGCGTCTCAGTTACGGTGGCGGACTCTGGGAACACAGGCCCGATGCCATTGCTGGAGAAATCAGTGCAGTCCGCACCGTAGACACAGATCATGCGGCAAACTTCCTTCCTTTATAATAGATAACGCCAGTTGGGTTGAATGGTGATTGCGGTCACGTCGCCTGACCATGAGATGGCGTTCTGTCCCGGCATAAGCAACGGGAAATCGCCGCTCATCCTGCTGTTTAAGGAGGTGATACCGCTGTACGCCTCCTGAAGTTCGGAGTCGATGGTAATGTCGCCGTCCATATCAGACAATTCAATGATGTTCGTGCCGATCATGAACGTGATCTCGCCGCTACCGGTAATGGTGATGACCGGTTCAGAAGGAACGGTACCGGGATTTTCAACGATGGCAGTTGCTGCGTCCGCTGCTGCGAGAACGATGGGTTCCTGCTGTTCCACATTCCAGAAGGGCTTGCAGCGGAAGTTGATGGTAAACTGCCTGTGCGGATTGCCCCGAAGTATCTTTTCAAAGGGGATCTGATTGGCGATGGAGGCATAATAAAAGCCGCCCTCGTGGTCTGCGAAGGTGACTGTGCCGGAGCCTCGGAGCCAACCGGCAATGGCGGGTATTTGGGATGGATCGGAAATCACACAGGTACAGGAGAGGACAATATCATCATAGACATATTCCCCTTCCCGTGTGGTCAGGCTGCCCGCCCTGCCGGGAACGTTGGTGTGCGTGACGCGCTCTACAGGAATGGTGGGCGGGGGAAGCTCGGTCACATAGATTCCGTATTGCGTACAGCTCACGCCGTTCCATTTGAACCAGTTGTTCATGCCAATCTCAGTCCTTTCCCTCGCTGCTGTCTGCGGGTGAGTGTTGCAATCTCCACAGCCAGCGACCTGATGTCCTGTTCATCGCGCACCACCATCTGCTGCACCTGAATGGTCGAAGTCACATTCTGATTGTAGGTGCGCCGGTTGTCAGTGCTGCCCATGACAATGGTTCCCTCACGGGCTTCGCCGGTCAGGTAGCGGGACGCATTGCGGATGATCTGCGCCTGTTCCTTTGCTTCTTTTTCGATACCGAGGCCGAAGCCCTTCATGGCCTGTACGCCGACTTCATTTTCAAAAACCTGTGATGGCGAGTGGATTTTCAGCTCGGCCTTCGCAGCATTGACGGCTGCGCGGGCAGCGGAGCGCATGGCCGAGATCACGCCAGAGCGTCCGGCAATGATCCCGGCGCGAAGCCCTGCCATGGCATTTACGCCCGCAGATCGTAATGTGGCTGTCGTCAGACTTCCCCGGACGGCAGCTTCCACGTTGGCTGCCAAGGTGGTGGCATCCGGGGTGAAATCATAACCGGCCATGCCCACACCTACGCCCGCCGACACGTTTTCGCCGACCGGCTTCACACGAGTGGACGGACTGTGAATGCCCAGCGCAGTGTTGAGTGCGGTCTCCAGATTGCTGGCGACGGTTTCAGCGTACGTGTCAAAGCCCGCCTCGGTCATGCCTTCTGCGATACCGGCGGTCACGTTCTGGCCTATGCCGATTGCATCCAGCAGGTTGACCAGATCAAGGATGGCCTGCAGCTTGGCGATGGTATCATCCGAGAGTGTTTCGCCGCTGTTGATGGCAGCGATGGCTTCGGAGACGAATGCCTGAATATTGCCGATTTCCGTGGGGTCGAGATAGTTGGACAGGGTATTCTCCGCAGCCCAGCGGTCATAGCTGTTCATCCAGCCGCCCACGTTGAGCCACGAATTCATTTCATTGTCGATGCCCTGAAGGTACTCGTTCAGGCGTGTAATGTCTGTCAGGGTATCATCGCCGAACCATTTAGCGCCCAGCGAACCCTGATGCTCCACAGAGTTGAGCAGCGCGCTGGCTTTGTCCAGTGATTCAGCCGTACCTTCCACCACAGGGGTGATGAGAACGTGCATGGTGCCGTCCTTGTCATACACAAACAGCGTATCGGCAGTCAGCTTCTCAGCCGGGACGGCATCCACCGTAATCTGCTGACCGTTTTCATAGAACAGCACATTGTCGGCGTTTAGAACATCTACAGGATTGTCATAGACTTCACCCAGCCGGACGCGGCCCTCTACCTCGACGGGATTGTTCGTCACAAAGTCATTGTAGGCGGCGAGGTCATAGCCGGTGATGGACACCTTGATGCTCAGTTCAGGTTTGACGGCGTTTGTATCATCGTACTGAGCGATGTATGCGGTAAAGTCCTGAAGCAATGTGGATTTGTCGCAGCTGGTGGCCTCTGCAAACGAGGAAACGATGGCCTCCACCTGATCCGGTTTGAGAGCAGACACGTCAACACCCTCGGCCTCCAGATACTTGGCGACCATTGCAGTGATATTTTCAGGGGTTAACGACGTGGTTAGTGCACCGCCTTCCACCTCTTCATAGGCGAGGACGAAAGCAGTGATGCCGTCAGGAGTCAGCCCGGACATAGCCACGCCCTCTGTCTCCAGATAGCTGGAGATATATGCGGTGATCTCATCCGGCGTAAGCGCGGTTACATCCGCACCGGTCGCCAGCTCCTGATATGCGCTGACCATCGCGGTCACATTTTCAGGAGTCAGTCCCGAAACATCTGCGCCAGAGGTAGCTTCGGCAAAGGTTGCCACATAAGCGATCAAGCCGTCCGGGGTCAGCTCTGCTGTACTGGCACCTTCGGGGATTTCAGTATACTTGGAGATGAAAGCATCTACTTGGGGCTGAACCATGATGGTATTCTGATCTTCCGTATACTGCAAGATGACGGCATCGGTGGTGATCGCACCGGGGTTGGCGGCGAATTCGTCCCATCGCGCCTGTGCGCCGGTCATATCCAGATCGGTAGCAATGGTGAGCAGCTCCTCCGGCAGCGCCTCGCCAAACATGGCGGTCAGCCCCGGCAGCTCAATGTTGTGGTTGTTCAGGAAGGTCTGAATGGCAGCAAGCTGTTCAAGCGCGGTCGAAAAGTCGATCTCTGGGAACAGTGCCTGTACCTCGGCTTCCGTCATACCGCTGTCCAGCAGAGACTGGATCTGCGTAAGCATGGCGATATATTCCGTCAGCGCGCTCTCGTCCATACCGGCGGTCAAAACATTCAGTTCTTCCAACAGCGCGGGCTTATCCTCTGTGGATGCAGCGCTGTATTCGCGCAGCTTCTGTGTGAGCAGATCAACATCGGCGGCAGCTTGCTGGATGTCCTCCTGTTCCCATACCGGCATAACCACATCAGCCAAAAGCGCTGCGTATTCCAGCGCGGCACTTCGCCGGTTTTCATTGTACCGGGCGTTCAGATCGTCCATCGCAGCCTGACGCTCGGTACTATCCTCGATCATCTGAATGAGGGCATATTCCTTGTCATACTGGGTATCGATTTCCGCATTAACGGCGGCGAGGCCCTCGGCAGCTGCCAGCATGGCATTTTCATATACCGCAGCGTCCGCATCGCTCTGCCCACGGGCATGGGCGCGGGCGACCTCAGCCTCCAGCTTCTGGCGGATGGTATCAAAACCGTCCACGTCATCCGGGGACAGCTTGTACTTCACTTCAATGGCCTCGCGGGTGTCGATTAGCTCCTGAAGCCTGATCTGATCCGCTTCGGTGAAATAGCCATTCTGACGCTTCTTCAGGAGAGCTTCGATCTCAGCATCCAGAGAATCCAGCGTTTCGATGTCTGCGGTGAGCTGATCGACGACGCCGGTATAACCGGCATTTTGGGCATCGGTGCGCATTTGCACAAGCTCAGTCCGGGTGGCGGCGGTGAGGGCCTTGAAGGATTCCGTCCATTCGGACACGATCTCATCTGATTCTTTCTGACCATCCGTCCACACGGAAAGAAGCCCGCTCATCCAATCCTGCGCAGACTGCACTTCGCGGGTGAAGTCAGATTCAGACATACCGAAGAAGGACAGACCGTCGCCGCCATAGAAGGTATCGGCAGAGGTATTCTTCCAGTTTTCAGCGGTTTCAGCCATGCCCTCCAGCGCCTCACGGGCTTGCTTTGCGCCGGATACATAATCCCAAATGGCGATGGTAGCGGTGACGGTGGCCGCAGCGATGGCAACCCATACAGCCGGGGACTTGCCCAACACGGACATGAAGCCCTTGAAGCCGCCGCCTGCCTTTCCCACAGCAGTGGAAAACTTACCGATGCCTGTGGAAACTACGCTGATGCCTTTGGTGATTTTAGAAAGACCCAGCACCACCGGGCCGGATGCGGCAGCAATGGCGGCGAACTTCATCAGTTGCATGCGCTGAGCCTCGTCCATATCCATGAACTTGTCCAGCAGCTCGTCTGCGCCCTCGATCAGGTTGTCGATGGTGGGATTGAGATCGTCGCCAAGGGTCTGTCCGAACAGCACAGCCTTGTTCTTCAGGTTGGTCAGCTTGCTGGCAGTGGTTCCATACCGCTTTCCGGCTTCTTCGGTCAGTGCAGTGTTTTCATCCCATGCTTCATTGGCGGTGATCTGCGTTTCGGTGAACAGCTCGTTTGCGTTGACGGCGCGGAGCAGCGTATCGCGCAGACGTACTTCGATGATGCCGATCTCCTGAAGGGTAGCGATGGCGCTCATGCCCTCGTCATCCATTTGTGCAAGGCCCTCGATGAACGCCTGAAACGCGCCCGCAGGATCAGTGTCCCACAAAGCCTTGAACTGTTCAGCGGTCATGCCGGACACCTTGGCAAAATCATCCAGCGCCTCGCCGCCGGTTTCCGCAGCAACCTCCATTTTGACGAGAGCCTTGGAGAAAGCGGAACCGCCCATCTGAGCCTCAATGCCGACTGAGGACAGCGCGGTGGCAAAGCCGAGAATCTGTGCTTCGGAGAGGCCAACCTGTTTACCGGCAGCCGCCAAACGCATCGACATCTCCATGATGGCAGATTCGGTGGTCGCGTAATTATTGCCGAGATCGACCAGCGTCGCGCCGAGGTTGCCAAACAGCGACTGATCCATGTTCATGATGTTGGCGAACTTCGCCAGCGTGGATGCAGCCTGATCAGCAACGATGTCGGTGGAATTGCCGAGGTCGATCATGGTGCGGGCAAACTCAATCAGGTGATCGTTTTCAATACCCAGCTGACCGGCGATGGCGACGACTTCGGCGATATCATCTGAAGAGGACGCGACCACGGTAGACATGATTTTAATCTCATCGGAAAGCTGTGCAAACTCCGCTTCGGTGGCATCGACCGTTTTGCGGACAGAGGTGAATGCCGATTCATAAGAAATGGACGCTTTGACCGCCGCAGTCCCCAGCGCCACAATGGGCGTGGTCATGGTGGTGGTAAGCGTCCTGCCCACGGTATTCATCATTTTGCTGGCCGAATCACATTTCTTCCCGAAGGATTCCAGCGACTGGCCCGCAGCCGTCCACAGCGACTGCGCTGTTTTCAGGGCTTGGTTGCATTCCTCAATGGCGGCGCGGGTTTCTCGAACAGCGGCTTTTGCGTTGTTGAGCGCGGTTTCCGCATCGGTAACGGCATCGTCAGCCTGACGGATGAGATCAAGGTCGCCCGCATCATAGGCGGCCTCGAGCTGATCATTCGCTGCCCGGAGCGCCTTTTCGTATGCGATGACAGAATCTTCCTGCAATTCCAGCTTTTCCCGAAGCATAGTAAGCTTCACGGACAGGCCAGACACAGAAGTATTCATGTCCTTGATGCCCGCAGTAGCCAGCCGGAATTTGCTCTGGGCGAGACTCATGTACTTGCCCAGCATGGTGATTTCCTGCTTACTGTCAGAAATGGCATCCCCGGCTGATTTCCAGTTTGTTTGGGAAAGGCGCAGCGCCTTATTGCATTTGTTGATTTCTGCCTCGGTGTTGCGAACAGCAGCCCGCGCCATGTTCAGGTTTGCACCGGTAGTGCTGACCGCGTCAGCAGCGTTCTGCATGGATTTCTTCAGAGCAGTATGCTGACCAGCCAGTTTTTTGACTTCCTGTACAGATTCCCGGTATTCGCCCTTCAGTGCGTCCAGATTCGCCCGTGCAGCAATGGTCGCAGAATGTGACTCACCGAGGTTTTCGGAGTAGTTTTTGACCTGATCCGCTGCAAGGCGTACCTGTTCTTTGAGTGCCTGTTGAGCAGTCCGGGCATCATTAAGCCGACGAGAATACTCTATTTCACGATCACTGCACTCAGCAAGTTTTGCATCCGCAGCGTCCAGTGCACGGGCGTACTGATCGACAACATCCTGCTGGAGTTTCATTCTCCGCTGCAATGTGTCCAGCTTGGTGGTGAGCCCTGTGGTGGTGGTTTCAAAATTCTCCACACCGGCAGCGGCCAGCTTGAAGCGCGATTCTGCCTCCTGTATCTGCTTGTTGACGGACTTGATGTTTCGGGTGAAATTATCAGATTCCAGCGACAGCGATACGACAAGATCGCGGAGCGTTTCGCTCATCAGGGTTCACCTACCTTCCATAAAATACCATTGACGAAATGAACAACATGGTTTATACTTTGTATAAACATAGATGAAGGAGGGCTGCAAATGCAGGTACAGCTCAAAACTTGGGGAAATAGTCAGGGCATTCGATTTTCCCGCGAATTCCTCGCATCGGCGGGCATTCAGCCAAACGATGTGCTTGTCGCTGAGGTTGATAACGGTAGAATCATTCTCAGCAAGAGTTTTCAGCATCGCTCCCTTCAGCAGAGAGCCGCAGCCTATGGCGGCAAGCTCAACCTTTCCGAAGAAGTGTCTTGGGGCGAACCGCAGGGAAATGAGGTGTGGTAATGGCAGCCATTGAACAGGGCGACCTTCTGAAGGCGGAGGGCATTCAACATCCCGTCATCGTTGTCAGCAACAACTTTTTCAACGAAAGCGGAAAAGCCATCGTTTGCCCGATCATGAAAAAGGCAGTCCCCAGCCCGCTGCATATTGAACTGAAGGACTCTGCAGTAGAAGGCTTTGTGCTGTGCGAACAGGTACGCTATCTGGATCTGGCCAGCCGTCGATATTCCAAACTGACACAGACGCATTATTTTGACATTATGGACATCTCGGATGCTGTGGTCAGCATGTTTGAATACCAGTAATTACACAGAAGGTTTCATATTGCTCCATACCTCATCGATGCATCGCCGTTGGGGCTGGTTCTTTCTCTGGTCATTCCGGGCATTCCATGCGCGGATACGCAGGAAACCGAGCATATCCATGCTGTCAATTTCGTTCATGCGCCACCCGCCCTCCAAAAGGGAGTTGTAGGTGGAATAGATGAAGTCGGGCAGCGTCAGAACAGAGGAATCTCCTCCGACTCCGTTTCCGGAGCCGCCGTCTGCGCTGCCTTCGTAGGGAACTCGTTCAGAATAGAAGTGGTCTGTGTCTGTACTGCCATGAGTGCCAGCGCAATATCGTGCATCAGGCGATCCACAGGATACAGATCAAGCATATCGTCCGGCGTGAACTGATTGCCAAACAGCACGCAGAACCATTTGATCATCACGTCCATCGCATCGCCGATGGAGATGTCCTCCACGCCCTCAATCTTTTCGCCCTTCACGGCGGCGTTGGATACAGCGACGATCTTGGCATACATCTTGGCAGCGGGTTCCATTTCGCGCAGCGCCCTGCCGGTCACATAGTCGATGGTATATTTCTTATCGCCCAGCGTACAACTGATCATGTTTCAACACTCCTTTATATAGGTAGAAAAGCACACCCCAGCGGGAGGAGTGTGCTTCGTTGTCATACGGCAGTGGTGAAGGTGGGTTCGTATACCGACTGAAGGAAGGTCGCGCCCTTCTCAGCGGTGAAGCCGTTTTCATTTTCATCGGCGACCGCCTGATAACGACCGTCATGCGTGCGCTTGATGGCGACCCATTCCACCTCGCCGGTCTGGCGGGTAACGGACGTACCCTCGCGGGTGGCGTAGGTTTCGGTGACCGGCTTGGCGCGAACCTTGAACAGCCAGATATAGCGATAGGAGCCGTTGGTCTTTTCGGACTTGAAGCCGACTGCGAAGTACGGAGGCTTGTCGGACGCGGTGCGAATGAGAACGCCGTTGTCATCCACCTTGTTGCCGAAGATCATTTCCTGAATGGTCAGCGGAATATCGGCCATCTTGGTCTTGAAGGCTAGCTGTGGGTCGGGATACAGGACGTCGAATTCCACATCATCCGCGAATTGCACGTCAGGATCTGCGGACTCTGGCGTGATGGACGCTTCGATTGCGCCCGCCATGAGTTGAAGTTCGCCATAGGTCAGCGTGGTTTCAGTATCCTCAGTCAGTGGCGCGATGACAACATTTTTCAGGCCAACCGTGGAGGCGACCTGCGGGGATGCGGTGGGAGTAGCCATAGGGTGTGTCCTCCTTATAACTTGTCGATGGCGTCCCGCAGCCCATCCCGGATGATCTCATAGGCTTCATCCTGACGGATGTCGTAGGCGGGACGGATGAATGGGTGTGCGGGCGCAGGAGCTGGGCCGCCGTGGCCGTACTCGACCGGGGTGGCATAGTATGCCTTTTCCTTGCGATGGACACCGATGGTGATGCGCTTGCCGCCGGTGCGGCGTTTGCGTACAGGGCCGATCTGGATGGAACGATGAAGTACGCCGGAGATGATTTTGGGGTTGCTGGAGGCATTGGCTTTCGCTTGATCGTGGATTGGCTTGGCGGCATCCTGCAAGATGCGCTTGGCAAGAGGTGCACCCGCGCCGTCCGCGTCCATAGCGGATGCCATCTGCGCGATGTCGGTCATCAGCTCAGAAAAGCCCTGTGTTTCAAAGGGCATCCAACATCACCTCCTCGTACAAACACCACGTCCATTGGACGGTGTACTGCTTGGTGGCGGTATCGTAGCTCGGCTGATTATAGCCCTTATCGCTCTCTTCCACAATGGAAAACCCGGCTGCATACATGGCGCTGCGGATGCGGGCGGCCATGGCAGTCGGGTCGATGTCGCTCCAAAGGTTCAGGTAGACGAATGTGCGAAAGGCCGTGACATGATCGTCATAGTGTGCAGCCTCGGTGGTTGTAGACGAGTACACCACATATTGCGGCGGCGGGTTCTGGCTGGAAGTGGTCGGTCGCCATACGCCCGCCATGACAGGGATGCCAATCCCGGCAAGTGCGGTTTGAACGGCTTTCATCCGCTGACACCTTCCGCGATGGATGCCTTGAGTCCAAGATAATTGTTTCGGAAACCGTACTCACCCAGCGTGGAGATGTACCACTTCCGACCACGAAAGCGTATCCACATACCGGGAACCACATCGGTGCGATACCGAATGGTGAAGTTGATGACGGCCTCGGTGTTCATCACGTCAGCGGCGCGATAATGCTGGTTACCGGCATCGATGACCGCTGCCCACACCTTGCACAGCACCACGTCTGTCGGCTCCGGGTATCCGTTTTCATTGATGTTGTTGATCGTGTGTCCAATCTCCACCAGATGCCGGAGGGCTCCCGGATGCGGGTCGGATTCAAAATTCTTATAACCGCGCAAGCGGAATCACCTCCTCAGAACATCTTCAGTGGGTCACGATACGGATACAGAAGATTTTGGAACGCCATGCGCATGGTCAGGTACACCTGTCTGTCCGGGTTGTCCCGGTTTTCGTAGAAGTGGCTGACCATGAGCAGAACCGCCAGTCGCACAGGCTCCGGCGCAGGATCAGAAAACTGCACCCGGCAGTAATCCTCCGCTGCGGCCTGCGCCTGTGCGATCAGACTGCCGATATACTCGTCCTCCTCGTCATGCTGGATGCGCATATGAACCTTCACTTCATCCTCGGTGACGATCATGGCGCATCACCTCACTCGGCGGGTTCAGCAGCCTCGGCCTCCATGATGCCCGCCGCCTTGAAAGCGGAGAGCAGCGCATTGAAGTCCTCGCGGAGAGCTGCGACGGTGGTCGCTTCGCTTTCCGCGACGAAGGGCAGCTTTACGGCGGGTGCGGGGTCGAACAGGCCCTCTGCGCCTTCCACGACGGCTCCGGGCAGGAAGGTCAGTTTGCCGCCGACGATCCATTCGTTGCCGCCGTGTGCGTGATAATTTCGGGTAGAACTGGACATGAAAAATCCTCCTCTTCACTCATATCAGGCCGCCTTCATCTGGAGGCATTTGACGGCCTCGGGCAGAATCAGCTTGCCATCGACACGCTCACTGGACAAGAAACCGACCTGACCATTGGGCGCGTACAGCTCGTTTAGCCTCTGGAAACGGCGGCCTTCACGGTCGGCGATCCAGTAGTAGTGCATATCGCCAAACAGGATGGGCTTGGCACTGCCCTCCAGCGTGGGAACAAAGGACGAGGTGTACACGGGGCGGTTCAGGATGGTGTCGGGCGTACCGGCGGTCACAGAGGGCTGCCAGATATAATCGCCGTTACCATTCTTCAGCTTGCGCAGGGCCTTGACGGTCGAATCGTTCATGATGAACACCGCGCTCTTGCGGTAGGGAGAGCGCAGGGAGTAGTACAGATCCATGACCTCGTCGAAGGTGATGGCAGTCGCGCTGGCGGCAGTCACGCCGATCTCCGCGCCGCCCGTGGCGGACAGGATGCCGGTGGGCTTGCCTACGCCATCGCCGACGAAGAACGCCTCTTCCTCGGCTGCGCCGATGCGGCGGGCGAACTCGCGGGCGATATAGCTGGGAACGTCGAACACGGAGTCGTGCAGCAGCTCATCGGACACCTTGATCATGGTTGCCAGCTTATACGCGCTGATGGAAATCTGACCGAAGGTGTCATCGCTCTCAGGGTAGGCGGCGTTTTCATCAATCCACGCAGCAGTACCCTTGGACACCGCAACGGGAATCTTGCGGTCGCCGGAGCTGGTGGAGATGACGTGCGCCAGCTGACGGAAGATGTTCTGCTCCTGAAGGGCTTCGATCAGGGTGCGCTGGTACTCGTCGGGAACGAGATAGCCGCCGTGTTCATCCTCGCCGATGCGCAGGACGTTGTACACGTCGGGATGAACAGCCTTGTCGCGCATCACGCGCCAGAAAGCGGTCTTATACTCGTCGGTGGCAGTGGCCTTCTTGGGCGCGGGCTTGCCGTCCGGGGTGTTGGGCTTGTCGGCGATGACGCGGGCAGTGGGACGATCCAGCTCCAGATCGAGGGCCTCCTGACGCTCCATGCGTTCGATGGTCTTGCCCATCTCAACGACGTCGGCCTCCATCTTGTCATAGGTGGCAGAGTCCTCGGCGGACAGAAGACCGTTGGCGTCCTGACGGGACTCGACAAATGCCTTGGCGGTTTCCCACAGCTTCACGCGCTTTTCGCGCATCTTACGGATTTCACTCATAGTTGATTCCTCCATTAGTAGGTGTATTTCAGCCGTGCCAGCCTGTCCATGAGGTTGGCAGCGTTGATGCGGTTCTCGGGTTCCGGGGCGGGAGACGCAGGATTGGCAGCGGGTTTTGCGGGCAATTCAGCCCTGATCTTGTCCAGCAGACAATTCATGACCGCCTTGCGGGCAAAGCAGGAGCCGGTAGCGTAGAACTGTGCATCCTCTGCAACCGGCTTATCGTCTGTGAACAGGATTTCATCGCAGAAGCCCAGCTCCTTGGCCTTGACTGCGTTCATCCACGTCTCATCGTTCATCATGTGGCTCAGCCGGGTACGGGACATGCCGGTTTTCAGCTCATAGGCGTTGATGATGGATTCCTTCACTTCATCCAGCAGCTGCGAAGCGCGGCGCATTTCTGCGCTGTCGCCCATAGCAATGGTGAAGGGATTGTGAACCATCATCATGGAAGTGGGACTCATGGTGACCGTGCTGCCCGCCATTGCAATGACGGAGGCGGCGCTGGCTGCGATGCCGGTGATCTTGACCGTCACATCGTAGGGGTATTCCATGAGCATGGTATAAATCTGCGAAGCCGCGATGGTGTCGCCGCCCGGTGAATTGATGGACAGGGTGATCGGGCCGTCCTCGGCGAACAGCTCCTGCCGGAAGGCTGCTGGCGTTACCTCATCGCCGTACCAGCTTTCCTCCGCGATGGTGCTTTCCAGTAGCAGAGTACGGTCGCCCTGTTCGTTTTTCACCCAATTCCAGAACTTCTTCATTTGTGTTTCCTCCTATCTTTGCTGCCCGGATTAGGCGGATCGGTGGGCGCGGGTTCAGGTGTGGTCTTGCTTTCCGGGGTTGCGGGCGCGTTAACCAAGCTGCTGCCCGCAAGGGAAATGGGAATCATATTGCCGTTGATGAGGTAGGCATTGCCGCCCTCTTCATCGCTGATCGGGTTGAGGTTCTCCAGATCGCGGATATCGTTCGCGCTCATCCATCCGTTCTGGCGGGCAATGGCATAGCCTTCCATCCTTGACTTGTAGTCGCCGCGCATCAGGCCATCCAGATTGATCTGCACATAAAAACGCCCCTTTTCCGTTTCCGGGATCAGGGCTCGGTTCATGGCCTGTTCCATGCGAACGAGCCATGGGCGGATCGTATGGATGGCGAAGTCGATGGAGCTGTGTTCGATATTGGAGAAGGTAGCGCGGGACAGGTCTGCCACCATGTGCGGAGGCACACGGTAGATGCGACAGATTTCCTCCACCTGAAAGCGGCGGGTTTCGATGAACTGAGCCTCGTTATTTGGCATAGACAGCGGCGTGAACGTCATGCCCTCCTCCAGCACTGCTACGCGGGATGCATTGGATGAGCCGCCGTATGCGCTGTTCCAACTGGCCCGGAGCGCAGCGGGGTCTTTCACGGTATTGGGATGCGTCAATACGCCGCTGGGCCGTGCGCCATTGGAGAAGAATTTCGCGCCGAACTCCTCTGCGGCAATGCCGAGGCCGACTGCGTTTTTCTCGATGGCGATGGGCGAGTAGCCGACGATGCCGTCGAAGCCAAGACCGGGAATGTGCAGCACGTCCTCCGACTTCATCAGAAACTGCTTACCGTTGCTGTCGGTATAGGTGTAGGTCAGCTTGCCCTTGCTGTCCCTGTCCACCTCCATCTGATCCGGCTGCAGTGGGTGGAGGCTGACCACATGATCGCGCCCAGTGCGGTTAATTTGACAATATGAGTTGCCCCACAGCAAAAGGTGCGCCATCATGGTTTCCCGCAGGATAAAGCTGGTCATCTCCAGATTCGGTTCATCGTGCAAAAGCCGGTACAGCGGATGCTCGGTGGCCTTCCGGTTGCCCGCTTCTGTGTGTTCGTACACATGGATAGGCAAGGAGGCGATGGTTTCGGAGATCACGCGCACACAGGCATATACCGTGGACATCTGGATTGCCGAGGAGGCTGTGACCGATTTGCCGGACACGCTGCTGCCAAAGGAGAATGACGGCGCAGAGCTGACTGCATTCTGCGGTTTGGGCTTGTCCCGTGCACGGGTAAAACGAGCGAATGGATTCTTCATAAAAACCTCCGAAAAAGGGTGCAAAAAAAGCACCTCATTGCTGAGATGCCTGATAATGCGAGTGTCAGCCGCGTTTTTGATTGCGCAGACGATGGAGCACTCGCCATATTTCTACTGTTTTGGTCTCTTCGTTCACGACATAGTGGACATTGTAGTTCTTCACGGGGAAGAACCTGACTTCACGCTTCATGGCGTACAGCGTATGGTAAATCGGAAATCGATACGGCATTTCCTTCAGTTTTTGGACAGCTTCATCTACCTCATCTGCCAGCTCCATCGCAGCGTTCGGGGCGCAGAGTTCGACAGCGATATACATTACCGCTTCTTCCAGCTGGCGACGGGCGGTCGGAAGGTACACAACCTTATACATTCTGCACAGCCCTGATTTTTGCACGGAGATCAGCCATTACATCGTCATGCGCATACCGCTCGGTTGTGGTTTCTGATTCCAGTTCAGCAGCACGCAGCTCACGCATCACGCCCATCTCATACTGAATGCTCTGATACTCTTCATAAGCCATGACCACCATATCGCCATAGCCATTCTTGGTCAGGATGACAGGCTCTCTCGTTTCATGAACGGTGCGGGAAATATCTGCAAAGCTATTGCGCAGATCAGACACAGGTCGAATCTGAGACATGCGATCAACCTCCTTCATAATTGCTACTCTAATTTTAGCACAATTATGCTAATTTCGCAATGACAAATTCAGTTAAAGCCCGCTGCCTGTCTTGCGGTCGTGATGCTTCTTGCACAGGGGCTGCCAGTTTCCCTGATCCCAAAACAATGCCTGATCCCCGCGATGGGGAATGATGTGGTCTACGATGACGGCGGGCGCAATCTTGCCCTCCTTCAGACAGGCTACACACAGCGGATTGCGCTGCAAAAACAGCCCGCGTGCTTTCCTCCACTTTCCGTCATATCCGCGCTCGGCGGCGTTCTCACGGGCGTAAAGTGCGCGATGCTTTTCGCAATACACTTCATGGGACAGGTTCGGACAGCCCGGATGGCGACAGGGCCGGGGTGGTTTTCTTGGCATGGAACCACCTCACAGCACCAACAGACCGCGATGGTTGTACACGGAATCGGTGTTCGCGTTTTTCATCGCTCTGTCCATCGCCATGACCAAGGCAACTGCGCCGTCCACCTTCTCGGTGCTTTTTTCCTTGTCGATCTTCACATTGCCAGCAGGGTCGGTGCGGACGAATGCGTTGTCCATGTTCCATCTGAGGACAGGATGCCCGCCGTGGTTGACCTTCCGCTCCAGCACAAGGCGCATCAGCTCCTTGGTGGGCGGGGACATATCACGGTAGCCCTGACCAAAGGGAACCATGGTAAATCCGTCATCCTCCAGCGCCTGAACCATCATGCTGGAATTCCAGCGGTCATAGGCGATTTCACGGATGTTGTAGCGTTCTCCTAACTGCACGATGAACTGCTCGATATGACCGTAGTGAACGACATTGCCCTCCGTGGTCATAATGAAACCCTGCGCAGCCCACTTGTCATACATGACATGATCGCGGCGGACGCGCAGAGAAAGTGTCTCCTCAGGTAGCCAGAAGAATGGCAGCACAGTGTATATTTCGGAACCGTCCGTGGGCGGGAACACCAGCACCAATGTCGTAAGATCTGTGGTGCTGGAAAGGTCGAGACCGGCGTAACAGACGCGGCCCTCCAGCTCGTAGGGATTGACCACATCGCCGCATTCGTCCCACTTGTCCATGGGCATCCAGCGGACGGACTGCTTGACCCACTGATTCAAGCGCAATTGCCTGAACATATTTTCATCAGCGGGTGTTTCCAGTGCTTTGTGGTAGGCATCGCGCACCTTATCGATGGTGATGGTGTGTCCGAGGGAGGGGTTGGCTTTGTACCAATTCCCCTCGTCCTGCCAGTCGGCTTCGTCCGGGAGACCGAACAGAACCGGGTAGAAGCGTGGGTCACCCTTCCGGCCTTCCAGTATATCCAGCGCCTTTTGATGGACTTCCCAACAGATGCTGTTCCTGTCGGTACCGGCGGTGGTCAGGAAGAACCACAGTGGCTGCTTTCTTGCATCGCCGGAGCCCTGCGTCATAACATCGTACAGGGCGCGGGTCGGCTGGGTGTGCAGCTCATCAAAGATACAGGCGCTGACGTTGAGGCCGTGCTTGGTGGCGACCTCAGACGAAAGTACCTGATAAATGGAGCCTGTGGGCTGATAGACCATGCGCTTCATGGAGGGAATGATCTTGATGCGCCGCGACAGCGCTGGGGACTGCTTCACCATATCGACGGCAACGTCGAACACGATGGCGGCCTGTTGACGGTCGGATGCGCAGGAGTAGACCTCCGCTTTCCATTCATCGTCATTCACCAGCATATTGAGTGCCAGCGCAGCGCCCAACTCAGATTTACCATTTTTCTTGGGGATCTCGATATAGGCGGTATTGTACTGGCGCATGGTAGGATCGTCATCGCGGACAGTCCCGAAAACATCCCGGATGATCTTCTCCTGCCACGGCAGCAGCTTGAAGGGCTTGCCATGGAACTCGCCCTTGGTGTGCTTCAGGCATTCGATGAAGCCGGTGACGCGGCGTGCTTTTCTCTCATCAAACGCCATCCGCCCAGCCTCCTTTCAGCAGCTTCTCCATAGGATCTTCGGAAATGCTGTCCTCCGCGCTGCCATTGGCGGCAATGATGCGGGCGCGGGTGGCCGGGGTCAGGCCAAACTCCGAGCAGAAGGACTGCATAATTTTCAGATTCTGCTGGGCGATGGAGACCTGTGGTACCTGTTGTACATAGCCGGATGGAGTCTGGAAGATGGAGCCGTGCTTGGTGATGAACTCCTCCGCTTCTTTCCATCGGGCGTAGGCTTGGCAATAGCCCTCAAAAGCTGTCAGGTCAGCCATCGTAAGCACACCCATCGCTTCAAGGGAGGGAGCCAGACGCTTCCATTCCTTTTTTGCCTCAGGCAGCAGCCATGTGGGGCATTTGATACTGCCCTTGGGAGGTACCGGCTCATTTTCATTCAGAGGGCGTTTGCCCGGATTGCCCTCAAGGATTTTCATAGCCGTGGGCTTCGGCTTTCGGCCTCGCGTAGCCATGCGGCACACCTCCCTTCCACAAAATCAGCGATCTCATTTGACAATTTCGTCATAAGAAAACTCCTGTCCATCACGAAGCACATGAACAGGAGCATCGGGGTACTCAGCTTTGAAGCGTTCAACGATGACGCTGGCGTACTTCGGGTCAAGTTCCATCGTCCGGCAGATGCGGTCGGTCTGCTCACAGGCCATGAGTGTGGAACCGCTGCCGCCAAACAAATCCAGCACAACACCATTCGGCGCAGAGCTGTTTTTGATGGGATAGGCCAAAAGCGGAATGGGCTTCATGGTCGGATGCTGGGCGCTTTTCTTGGGTTTGTCAAAATTCCAGACGGTGGACTGCTTGCGGTCAGAGAACCATTTATGCTTGCCATTGGGCAGCCAGCCGTACAACACAGGCTCATGCTGCCACTGGTACGGAGAACGGCCCAGCACAAGGCTGTTCTTGACCCAAATGCATACACCCGAAATGTGGAAGCCGGCCTCTTTGAATGCTCTGCGGAAGTTGAGCCCTTCGGTGTCCGCATGGAAGATATAGGCGCTGCCGCCCTCAGCCATGTGGCTGGCCATGTTGCGAAACGCCACCAGCAGGAATTCAAAGAATGCGGTATCGCCCATGCTGTCGTTCTGAATGGACTTACCATCTGCGGATTCATACGCGACATTGTAGGGCGGGTCGGTTACGACGAGGTTGGCTTTCAAGCCATCCATGAGCAGATCCACGTCAGCAGCGCTGGTGGAGTCGCCGCACACCATACGATGGCGTCCTAATGTCCATACATCGCCGGTCTGCACGAAAGGCTGCACCTCATCCGGGTCGATCTGGCAATCATCGTCCTTGATATCCTTATCATGAACCTGAGAGAACAGATCATCGATTTCGGCACAGTCGAAGCCGGTGGCGTCCATGTTGTAGCCAGAGAGCTGGAGATCATTGAGCAGATCTGCGAGGGAGGTAGGCTCCCATTCGCCGACCGCTTTGTTCAGTGCGATGTTCAGCGCCTTTTCGTCTTGCGGGTTTTCGATGTGAACGACCACGCAGTCAATTTCCGTTGCGCCCTCGGCGATCAGCACCTTGTAACGCTGGTGACCACCCACGATGTTGCCTGTGACTTCATTCCAGATGACAGGATCGACATAGCCGTGGGCTTTGAGGCTGGTCTTAATCTTCTCATACGCCGGGTCGCCGGGTTTCAGGTTCTTGCGGGGATTGTATTTCGCCGGTTTGAGCATATCGACCGGGAGACGTTTGATGTTGATGTTCGTGTTCATGTGTACCTCCATGTCATTTGTCAGAGTTATCCAGAAGTTATCTTGATATCCGGGAAACTCAGAGGTAATATCCCCATGGCTGCGGGTGGGATAAACCACCGAGCATGAAAGGAAATGTATATGGATCAGAAAGTGTTGAACCTTCTTGCAACGGTCTCTGCTGAGTTTTACGCACTAGGAGATGACGAAAACTCGGGAATGGTTATGGCAGCGGTCGAACGGCTGGTAGATGCTTACGGCTTACCACAAGAAGCACTCGATCAGGCAAACGCAGTTTTCATATCGCTTCGTGATTTGTCGATAGAGAACATTCCTGATACGCGGCTGCCAGAAGAAGTCGAAAAATGCTTCGATGCCATGAGCGCGGGTGCCAAGGAACTGCGGGCAAGAGCAAAGCTGCTGACTGAATGCATTGAACTATTGAGAGATTATTGGTCAAAACACAATACGAAGCGGGAGTGATCACCTATAAAAGCAAAACACGGTCGATTCAGCGCCTTTCGGGGCGCTTTTCCTGTTTTTGGGCCTCAATACCCCCACCCCTGAATTTTGCGGAGGTTTACGCGAGACTGGGCCGCGGTCTCCTAATAGCGTCGCGCAGGGATCGGAGGCCCCCCTTGGGGCACAGACTTCTCCAGAGCAAAGCACGAAAGCCGACTGCGGCGGTCGGACTTCTCCAGAGCAAAGTGCGAAAGCCGACTGTGCCGGTGGGACTTCTCCGAAGCAAAGTGCGAAAGCCGACTGTGCCGGTGGGACTTCTCCGAAGCAAAGTGTGAAAGCCGACTGTGCCGGTGGGACTTCTCCGAAGCAAAGTGTGAAAGCCGACCACGCCGGTAGGACTTCTTCGGAGCAAAGTGGGAAAGCCGACTGCGGCGGTCGGACTTCTCCGAAGCAAAGTGCGAAAGTGTACCCCGCGCGAACTTTCGCAAAGCAAAGCGCAGAAGTGTACCCCGGCGCGGGCGGGCGGCGCGGCCCCGGAAAAAGGCCCCCAGCGCGAAAAAAACCGGCCACGGCGCGGCGGCGGGCGGTGGCGCGGCGAAAAAAGGCTTCTTCATATGCGCGTAGGGTGAACCCCGCGCGGCGGGGACGTATCCTGAATTACGCAAAAACGACGCTGTTTCTTATCTTGCCTTTTCGGGCAAAAAGAGCGAAGATGCCCTTGCGCCGGAAAACCGGCCCCGCGGCGAAAGCCCCGGCGGCACCCCGGCCAGCCCCCGCCGCCCCGCGCGGCCCCCCAACGACCGTGACCGGCTCCCGGCCCGCCCGCAACCAGCGGCGCGGTTTCGGCCCCGGCGACCCGCCCCAGCCAGCCTACTCGAGAGGGCTCTCTGGGTGCCCACTTCGACCGAACCTCCCTGCCGGGCGCCCGGCGGGGAGCCCCGAAAAGGAAAACGGAAAGGAGGAACCCGGAATGCCCCGCGCACCACCACAGCTTTGACCACCACTCCGCCTGACGATGGCTGGGAGGGCTCCCAGCCGAAACGTGCCCCGCGTCGCGGAAAGCCCACGGGCTACCCAACTAAAACACAGGAGGTCTCTCACCATGAAGCAGGAAGTCAGAATTGCCTTCGCCGCCGCAGGCGCAGCCAAGGCCGCCGCACAGGCCGCCGTAGCAGCCACCAACCTGCTGTACCACGACCCATCCGCATGGGCCTTCGCCGACGAGGCGTACTGGCTCTGCCACACCGCCGCCAAGGCCGCCGAAGCCGCAGCCGCCAATCTCTGCCCGGAGTGGGCCGAGAACGAGGTCGGTGTGGCCGCCGCCTACGCCGCCGCGAACGAGGCTGCGACTGACGCACAGGAAATGGCCGACGAACTGGTCTCCCTTGCGGAGGCCGCTGGACACACAATCCGCCGCTGAATAGTGGCGGATGTTTTTTTAGGAGGACTTTGCCATGAAAGACCAGACTTTCGGTATCGAGATTGAGATGAACCACATCTCTCGCGCCAATGCGGCACAGGTCATCGCTGACCATTTTGGCACGACAGTCACCCATGTCGGCGGTACCTACGACACCCGGCGCGTGCCAGACGACATTGGTCGCCGCTGGAAGGTAGTGTACGACTCCAGCATCAGCGGCCCGTGGGAGGAAAAAACAGAGGTGGTCAGCCCCATCTGCCGGTGGGAGGACATCCCCACGCTACAGGAACTGGTGCGCAAACTGAGAGCAGCGGGCGCAAAGGTAGACACCAGTTGCGGAATACACGTCCACATCGGTCTCGGCGACCACAGCCCCAAGACGCTCCGCAATTTGGTGAACATCGTCAACGCCAAGGAGGATTTGCTGACGATGGCTCTGCAAATCGACCCTGACCGCCGCGACAGGTACTGTTTGCCGGTAGACCAATGGTTCCTCCAGAAGCTGAATCGAGCCAAGCCCAAGACCAGCGTGGAATTCGCCCGCATTTGGTACGACGATGACGATTGGGAGAGCCATGCCCGCACACATTACGACGATACTCGGTACCACCTCCTGAATCTGCACAGCGTGTTCCAGAAGGGTACCATTGAATTCCGCGCCTTCAACAGCACACTGCATGCGGGCGAGGTGAAGAGCTACATCCAGCTGTGCATGGCCATCAGCTTTCAGGCTCTTGAATCGAGCGCGGCCAGCCCGCGCCGCCCGGTTACTGACAACCCGAAGTACACCTTCCGCTGCTGGCTGCTGCGGCTGGGCTTCATCGGCGACGAGTTCAAGACCGCCCGTGAACACCTCATCAAGTACCTCCCCGGCAACAGCGCATGGCGACAAGTCTCCTGAATCGAGTCGCGCACACTCCCCGTCTGACGATGGCCCGGTGGCTCCGGGCCGAAACACCACAGGTGTCACGGGCAGCCACAGCTCCCCAATCAAGAAGGAGGTTTGCACACCATGAGCAGGAAAAAGACACCCTTTGGGCATGGAACGGTCAAGTATCGCACTGACGATGACTTTCCCGACCTTTTGAATCACGATGGCGGCGTCTGGGTTCGCCGGTACAGGTGCAAGTTTCTCAAGACTGGCATGACGCTATTCGAGTACGAATCGGGCGCCCGCGAAGAAGACCTCAGAGTGTATCTGGACGCAGCCGGACACATATGGGACGAGAAGACCGACGGCATTCTGTAACGCTACTAAATCAGGAGGAAACCGATATGTTGAATCAGGCACAGGCAATCGAGCACGGCAGGCGCGTAGGCGTACGCTACTATGTCATGAACGACAAGGACTGTATCATGGGCGGCACACGAACCAAGGCGCAGGCCGAGGCCATGAAGCATCGCTTTGAAAAAGACGACCGTGAGAATCCCTGGTCACGGGGAACCACCCGCTTTTACATCAAGTGCATCGGCTGAAGCTGTAGGATCGAGAGGAGGCACATTATGGGACAGGTATTGTATATCAACGCAGTGCGTGAGGGCTATGAAATCGACCAGATTCGACACACCATGACCGTCGGCCAGCTCATGAATTGGCTGGAGCAGTTTGACGAGGACACACCCGTGTATCTGAAGCACGATCGGGGTTACACCTACGGCGGTATCACAGAGTACAAATTCGAAGAAAGCGAAGACGAAGAAGAGTAAGCTCACAAACCCGCCCGCCTGACGATGGCCTTCGGCACAGGCCGAAACCGGGGCAACCCGGTCGCGGGAGCCAATCCCCATATCTATCAAATTGAGGAGGCACACCATGAGGAAACTTGAGAATGAACAGAAGCACAATCAGTTCGTGAATGCGCTCGTGAATGCCTGTGAAGGCACAGCATGGGAGGTCAGCGTTCGCAAATACAGCGACGGCGATATCGACATCTGCGTGTCGCACACCGAAGAGACGCGGAAGCAGCAGTACATGGGGGAAGGCCCGAATGAGTATGCGCCGAGCATCTACTTCTATGACGGAGCCTTCGCCCGGAGGGACTTCGGCTTCAAAATCCAGACCACGTCCTACGGCGCACTGCAAACCTCCGAAATCAGGAAGTTCACCGACAGCTATGTCACCGCCACCGCGCTGGTGGAGAAGCTCACCGCCATCATCCTCGACGCTTACCCGGAGTACAACCGCTAACAAATTCAGGAGGAATACACATGCCGAGCATTACCTACATCATCCGTTTCTTGCACAGGGAACCCGAGTTCCCGGATATACCCTACGACGAACAGGAATTCTGGCACAACGATGAGGCGTGGGAGGCCCTGCGCGTCTTCGCCGAGAAAGGCAGTTCCAAAATATACAGCCGCATCGAGCTGGTCAGCTACAACTGGAAAACCTGCGAGGAACAGCTCATCGCGGCCCTGACCTTCGAACCCCAGCACAGCTAACAAATTGAGGAGGATATGTGCATGGCAAAACTGGACTTCGATACCTGTATGGACATTCTGGATTGGTACGATGATGATGCTTTTGAATACATCACACACATACTGCTTTCCAAGGTGGACGGCGAACAGCGCGTGAAGCGGGCCTTGCCGGACATACGCCAGCGCGCTCGGAAACTTCTTGAATGCAACCGGGGCATGGAAGGCGCGTACCCGGAGGCGCTTCTGAATATACCCGCCTGATGATGGCCTTGTTGCGGCACAGGCCGAAACCCCGCAAGGGGTCGCGGGAACCGCACAGTTTCCAAATACAGCAACAGGAGGATTGGATTATGAATCAAGCACAGAAAACTCAGGTAGAACCTACGATGGAGCAGATAGACAGAATGATGCGTAACATGAACGATTATGTGTCTGCCTGCGATGATACTCCAGAGTCATGGTCAATGGAGAAAGCGGAAGAGTTTATTCGTGACGAACACGAATACGCAGCGAACAAGGGCTGGGAGCCGCTCCCGTATGAAGCAGACATCGTTTTCGAATACATCATGGCTGGTTTACTGGAAGAAATGGAGGAAGATGAATGAAGTACATCGCTTACGGTTCCAACATGTCTCTGGAACAGATGAAACACCGCTGCCCCACAGCCCGCCTCATCGGTACGGGCTATCTTCCCAAACACAGACTGGAGTTCTATCTCCATGCTACCGTCGAGCCGGATCCGCGTATGCGCAAGGGTGTGCCGGTTGCTGTCTTTGAAATCAGCGACAGCGATGAAGCTGCGCTCGACTTTTACGAGGGCTATCCCAACTACTACCGGAAGGAAAGCTGCACAGTGAACATGCGGGACGGTTCCCAAATCGAGGGCATGATATACATTATGAATTTACACCGCGTCTCGCCGCCCGCAGTCAGATACTATAACGGCATTGCAGATGCTTACATCGATCTAGGCTTTGGTTCGGACATCAGGAAACACTTGGTCAGGGCACTCAGGCGTTCGCAGCAGCGCGAAAGCTGATAAATGGAGCCGTCCCCAGCGCGGGGGGCGGCCTCTTTGTCGTTATGGGCAAAGAAAAAGCAGCCCTTTCGGACTGCCGTGCTGCCGATCACTTCGCAAATGCGCTGGTGCAGTATTCGATCTCGTCGCCGCGCTTGCGGAATCGGATCAGTACACTTCCGTCTGCTGTGTCATACTGCACATGGAACGGTGACGTCCAGAATTTAGTCAGTCCAGCACACTGGCTGTACACCTCGTACTGTGCATCTTCTGAATCCAGCTCCCCGCGTTCCATCTGCCTGTAGATCTCAATCAGCAGCGAAACCTGTGTGCGGATGACCTCTGCCAGCACATCGCTGCTGCTGCGCGCTATGAAATCGGACGCCGGTCGCTTGGGCATGAGTGCGGCCCAGCAGCGCATGGGCAGCGGATTGTTCATGAATGCCAGCATGGCCTCTTCTGTACCGCAGCCGTCACAGACGTAGATGTCTGCATGGCGGCTGAGCGCGTTGGTGTGCAAATCCGGCTTCATAGCGAATGCGCCGCACCGGGGACACGGCAAGTGTTCCCCGGCCAGCTGCCTCGCTTTGTAATCGGCGAGGGCGATTTCGTGGCGCTTATTCAACCTCCGGCACCTCCTTCACGTCGGGCTTCACAGGGGCGTTTGCGGGCTCGTTTTCAGCTTCGGGCACCGGTTCCTGAATCGGGGCCGTGGCCGCGACCGGGGCTTCTGCCGCCGCACGTGCGGCCTCGCGCTGCTCACGGCGAATTGCCGCGTACTTGTCGGCGTGACGCTTGGCCTGTTCCGCGTTCGGGAATGCAGAGCAGCCAGCCAAGTGGTCGAGCAGCACCTTGCGGGCTGTGGCGTTCGCGGGGCCTCCGAAGCCGAGCCGCAGGAGCCAGCCGCGCATATGGTACTTTTCAGCTTCCGGCTTCTGGAAGTCGGGTTGTACCCGCTTGGCGGCCTTGGCGAAGTTGAAAAAGCTCACGGCCAGCTGCTGGAAGGCGGCGCGGGCCGCATCGTCCTCTGTCAGGGGGAAGGAAATGCTGATGACTTCGTCGGACACCTGAATGCCTTTGATGTGGCCACGCAGGGTGTAACCCCGAATGAAGTCGCAGAATTCCTCAACTGTCAGCGGGTTGCGTTCGTGCAGTTCAGAAATCGCCTCGGCGGTGATGGCGATGCGTCCCTCGCGGACACTCTTGGCAAGGATGTACTGCTTGCTGTAGAGCATGTGAATCAGGTTGGTCATGCTCAGAACCGTCATCTCGCTCAGAGGGCATCCGATGTTCATGACCGGCTCTTCTGAATCCGGCTCAGCCTCGTCGGCGGGGGCTTCGGCGGTAGCCTCCATCCAGCCCTTTTCAATCAGAAAAGCCTGAAGGCGGGCGGCGGTCTTTTCGTCCTCGATGGCGACTGTGCCCTCGCGGTCGATGGTGATGTCGCCGACGCTGTAGTTGAAGGTGGGCGGGCCGTTGTAGTTGGGGTCGAGTTCGAAATGCTCTGCGATGGCCTTGACCAGCGTCTTGCGGTCGGGGGCGGTGGTAGTAAAGTTCATGGTGATGCCTCCTCGTTTGTTTTTCGCGCTTTGCTTTCGCGGTATGCCATTAATCACTCTTTCGGCGCGAAAAGTCAAGCGAATATGGGCGAGTTATCAGTCAGTTATCAATGTGCATTTTCGGCGACTCATAAGGCTCCCGACCTTCCTCTGCCCGCCAGAATCGGTCGCGGATATAGCAGTTGTGGCAACAGTACCGGCGTTGCGCGCCCCCGTACACTATGAACTCCTTCCCGCAGTACACGCATTGCAAATGCCGCTGCGCCTCCGGCCTTTGGCGACCGGCCTCCGGGTGAGCGGTCCACCAGCTCCGGCAGCAAGCATCTGTACAGAAGCGGCGGCGACGCCCGCGCCAGGGTTGTGCGATCTCACCTCCGCATTGAGGACACACGTTCCCGGTCTGCACAGACTGATCGCCAGCCACACCACTCAGATCATGGGAAGTACAGAAATTTCGTACTGAATCCCGGCTGATCCCCAGCTCGGTGGCGATGGTTCTGTACCCAAGGCCGCGCTGCCGGAGCGCGCGGATGCGCTTTTCCTGCTGGGCGGTGACGGCCATGGGCTATCACCTCACTGCTCCCACGGGAGGTGGCCCTTGCCGAAGTGACCGTAGGCGGACACGGCGTTGTAATCCACATCCCGGAGATGGAGCGTTTTAATGATCCCGCGCGGGGTCAGGTCGTACTTTGCCCGGACAAGATCCGCCAGCACATCATCGCTGAACTTGCCGGTGCCGAAGGTGTTCACCGACACGGAAACCGGCTCGGCCACCCCGATGGCGTAGGCGATCTGTACCTCGCAGCGGTGGGCGTTGTCAGCGGCGACAATGTCGCGGGCGATCTTCCTCGCCATATACGCGCCGGAACGGTCGATCTTCGTGGGGTCTTTGCCGGAGAACGCGCCGCCACCATGACGGCACACGCCGCCGTAGCTATCGGCGATGATCTTCCTGCCGGTCACGCCGGTGTCAGCAAAGGAGCCTCCGACCACAAAGGAGCCGGTGGGATTGACCAGCATCTTGAAGTCGCGGTTCAGGCCGTAGTGCGCAGTGGCGGCGATCATGGCACAGCCAATGATGATGCGCAGCGCCTCCATCGGCACATCCTCTCTGTGCTGACAGCTGATGAGGAAGGTCTCGATGCGGTGCTTCTTATAATCGAAAGTCACCTGTGCCTTTGCATCCGGGCGAAGGTATGGGAAGTCGATCCGGCGCAGGATTTCCAGTGCGCGTGTGGCGACCATGAACGGCAGTGGCATCAGTTCCGGTGTTTCGTCCGTCGCATAGCCGTACACAATTCCCTGATCGCCCGCGCCTCCTGAATCTACACCCTTGGCGATGTCCGGGCTCTGCTTCGAAATGGACTCCACCACGAAATATCGTCCGACATTGGGAAGGCCGATGCGCTTCAGCACACCATGTGCCAGAGCTTCACAATCAGGCTTGTGCTTGGAGCTGATCTCACCGGCGATGAAAATATTGTAATGCTTGATCATACACTCCACAGCCACACGGCTGTCGGGGTCATGCATCAGGCAGTCGGTGACAATCGCATCTGCGATCTGGTCACAAATCTTGTCGGGATGTCCGCAGGACACCTGTTCGCAGGTACACAGCATATCAAATGCCCCCTTTCGTATGTACGGGCGGGCGAAAGGAAGAAAGCCCCGCCCGGCCACAAAAAAGGAGCAAGCCCGTCGAAGGGCCGCTCCGTATTTCTTTGGCATGATATACTATACCACAGAATTTTGTTCATGTCAGTTCCTACTTTGTTCCTACTTAGTTTCAGGTTAGTTTCACCTTACACCGGTTTTGAATCCACAGCGCCGATCTGTACCTGAAGCCCACGGGTAATTCTGTTCATCGCATCCCTGCTGACGATCCGTCCGACACAGTTTCCCAGCGCAGTCTTGTCCAGCGATCTGACCTGTTCACATAGCACCATGCTGGGCTTGCTCAAACCGGTAGCCTCCCTGTGCCCAAGAACAACATGCGTCGGCTGGTTACGCTTTTTCATCTGCGAAGTCAGCGGAACCACAGTTATCGTGGGCGAATGCTCATTGGCAGTGTCGTTGCTCACGATGATCACAGGACGCACACCGCACTGGCAGCAGCCGGTCACAGCCCCCAAATCCGTAAAGTAAATATCTCCGCGCTTACACATCTCAATCACCCCAGCATATAAGAGGCCGCAGCCCGATCGTGTTGCTCATAAATCTTTTCCAGCAGATGAATCGCCTTTTTCCGCAGCCTGTACACCGTGGTGTGGGAAATGGAATACTTCTGTTCAGCAACCTCCCACTTCATCTGTTCCACCACCAAATCCCACATAAGGTCTGCCATCTCAACCGGCAGCGCCCGGAGTGCGCCCTCAAAGAAACTCAGCTCCTCGGTCAGATCAACCAGCTGCTTCTCCAGATGTTCGTACCATTCCCGGTTCAGACGTACCATGCGGCTTTCATAGTTCAGCGCAATCTGCGCTGTCTTATCTGACGTGCCACTGGTCTGGACGCGCTCCCCTTCATGATGTGCTGTGTACATACTCTCGATCACATCCTCCGGGGAAAGCCCCCGGAAGTGTGCAATCTGATAGGCGAGGCATTTCTTCTGGCTCACCATCTGCGGGTATTCTGAAATCAGTTTTTCTACACGTGCGCTCATGCCGCACCTCCCAGCTGTGCCTTGACCGCGTCGATCAGCGCGGCCTGTCCCATGTCCTTGCGCTCCAGCGCCCGGAGTACATCCTCGTCGTGTGTCCCGGCAGTGATAATGTGGTGGATGACGACGGTGCTGTTCTTCTGCCCCTGTCGCCAGAGACGGGCGTTCAGCTGCTGATACAGTTCCAGCGACCATGTCAGTCCATACCATACGATGGTGCTGCCGCCGTCCTGAAGATTCAGACCATGCCCGCCAGAGGCCGGGTGCAGAAGGCCGATGGCGATCTTCCCGGCGTTCCAGTCGGTGATGTCCTTGGAGGTGTCGATAACTCGGCTTTCGGGAAAACGGTCCTGAATGCGGGAAAGGTCATGCTTGTACCAATAGGCCACCAGCACCGGCTTGCCGTTCGCCGCCTCCACCAAATCCTCCAGCGCATCCAGCTTTCGGCTGTGGATTGGGAGAGCCTTGCCGTCTGCGGAGTACACCGCGCCGTTGGCCAGCTGGAGCAGCTTGCCGGAAAGAGAAGCCGCGTTCATCGCATCCACCTCGCCGTCCTTCAGTTTCAGAATCATGTCTTTCTTCAGGGTGTCATACTGCTTGCGCTCCCTGGGGCTGAGCTGCACTTCCACACGGTTGGAAATCAGCTCCGGCATCTTCAGGTGATCCGTAGCCTTCATGGAAATACAGATGTCTCCGATCAGGTCGTAGATTTTTTGTTCTGCGCCGTCGCGCAGCTTGTAGCTGTACACCATTTCCCGATTGCGCTTGTCCGGAGTGAAGAAGCGTTCGCGGTAGTGGGTGATGAACCGTCCCAGCCGCTGCCCCATGTCCAGCAGGTAGATCTGCGGCCACAGGTCAATGAGCGTGTTTGGCGCGGGAGTGCCGGTCAGGCCGATCACCCGGCTGCACAGGGGGCGCACCTTTTTGAGCGCCCGGAATCGCTGTGCCTTGGAGGATTTGAATGAGGACAGCTCATCGATCACCAGCGTGTCGAAATCCCAGTGATGATTCTCTACCAGCCAGCTCACGTTTTCCCGGTTGATGATATAAATCATCGCCTGTTTCTGAAGGGCTGCGCGGCGCTCCTTTTCGCTGCCCAGCACAAGAGAAAAGGTCAGCCCATGGAGGTGTTCCCACTTCTGAATCTCGCGGGGCCAGGTGTCCTCGGCCACGCGCTTGGGAGCCACCACCAGCACACGACAGGCGTCGAAGCTGTCCAGCAGCAACTCCCACAGCGCCGTCAGAGTGATGACGCTCTTGCTCAACCCAAGCCCATATCCAGAATCAGACCGCAATAGGGATGCTCCAGCACAAACTGAGTAGCGAATTTCTGATAATCATGAGGAATGAACTTCATCGGGCATCACCTCCATTTCCGAAAAAGAATTTGTTGAATCTGATATGATATTTCGCGTGTTCACTCTGCGAAGGGAAAACTCGCAGGTTGTCAGGAGAATTGTTCCTCTTGTTTCCGTCCATATGATGAACAACCTCACCTTTTCGAAGGGGCCTGCCAAGCATCTGCTCCGCAACAGCCCTGTGTTCATGCTGACCATGAATCTTTCGATAGCTGATCTGATCACCGGAACCCAGACGTGCCATACTCAGCTTTTCCCGCACTTCCCGCGTCATCCGCTGCGGATTGAGCTTTCGATTCAGTTCAGACAGATGGTTTCCCATGTTGGTGTAGTCCTTCAGTTCAGCATAGCCAGCAGGATTTTTGCTCTTGTTGCTGTATGCCGAAAGGCACTCCCGGCAGCAGAAGTTGTGACGCTTCACACGGGATGGCGTTCGTTCCATCTGCTTACCACACCAATCACATTTGATGCGCAATTTCATGCAGCACACCTCCAATCTGCTCTATGCCATCCACGCAGTACACCAAAAACCCAAGCCCTTCCAGCTGCCTTTTTCGCTGTACCTGAAGAGGCCGCAGCTTTTGACCGGGCGCTTTCAGCTCAACGAATCCCATCCTGCCGCCGGGGAGAAGTACGATGCGATCAGGCACCCCATCGAAACCGGGCGATACAAACTTCATTGCCAGCCCATCGAGCTTTCTGGTTTCAGTGATCAGTCGCTGCTCTATGGTTCTTTCTCTCATGTGTCCCTCCATCATGTGCCGAAGTCCGTGCTTATGGGGCAGAAATCCCTTACGCGCGCATATGCCTGTATTACTCTTATACATATACCTTCTTACACCTATATAGTATTTGTAGGAATGATAGGCACGGGAGCCTGTAAAAGCAGCGCCGTTACAGACTTTTTTGCCGTGCCTACCGGCGTGCTCACTCAATCATGGGAAGGGCGAGCACATGCTCAATCAGGCGACGATGTGCCGGACGAACGTCTTCTGCGGGCCGTACAGGGTGAAGTGGGTCTTGCCGGTCTTGGTGGTGGTCAGCTTCTCCCAGCCGCCGATGTGCATGAGAATTCCCTCAATTTCGTAAGAGTCGGTGCGTTTGAGGTTCTGGCGCTCCTTGCCGAAGCATTCACACCAGATTTCCATGACGCATACCTTCTTCCGGCGTTCGGTTCCTTTTCGCTGTTCGCCGTCGAATTCATTCTCCCCGAGGAAGCTGCGTCGCTGGTACAGGTCGAGACCATCCCAATCCTCCGGCAGCAGGGTATCCAGATAAGCGGCGACGATGCCCTCGCGGTCATCTGCCTCCATAGCCTCCTGCTGCTGGACATACGCCTGTGCGGCGGCATCGCCTTTCAGATACAGCTCCTCGCCATCATGGTACTTGGAGATGGACTCCGCCCAAATCTGATCGACGATGGGCTGCGTCAGGTCGAAAACGCTGTACTTTGTGTCGCCGGTCACGCGCACCGGCCAGAAGCGGCGGTTGCCTGTGATGTCGCGGAGAAAGCCGGATTCGGAATTGGTGGAGCCGACGATGATGTTGTTGCGTGGATGGCTTTCGACGGTGGTGCCGTAGGACTGCCTGTACTTATCATCCACGCGGCTGATGAAGGACTTGACCGTTTCCACATCCACCTTGCGGATACCGGCCAGCTCGCCCAATTCCAGAATCCAGTAGCCCTGAAGTTTCTCTGCGGCGGATTTGTCCTTCATATCGCCGATGGTCAGGCTGTCAGAGAACCATTTTCCTCCGAGGCGGGCGAACAGCGTAGACTTACCGATGCCCTGCGGGCCGTTGAGAACGAGGATGGAGTCGAACTTTATACCCGGCTGATAGATGCGGGCCACACCGGCGACCAGCGTTTTCCGGGTGACGGCGCGGGTATAGGGTGTGTCCTCTGCGCCGAGGTAATCGATGAGCAGCCGGTCGATGCGCTCAACGCCGTCCCATGTGAGGGATTCAAAATATTCCTTGATGGGATGATATACGCGTTCGGCGGACACAACGGCGACCAGCGCATCTTTGAATTTCGTGGGCGACCATATGCCGTATACCTGTTCAAAGTACACCTTTGCACAGGCAAGGTCAGTATCGCCCCAACCGGGTTTTATTTGCCGCCACGGCAGCGGGCCGTTCACGTCCAGCATTCCCGTCAGATCGTTCAGCACGATGTTCTGCAGATTTTCGTCGTAACGAACGATGTTGGCGATATTTGTCAGGGTGTCTTTTACGCGGCCCTGCTTGTCCAATTCCAACAGCTTCTGCCAATCATCCGGGTTGGTAAAATCCTGTACAGCCTGTTCCCGGCGTTCCTGTGCCAGTGTCGCCTTTACGCCATTGTCGTTCAGTGCAAAATCCTGCATGGCCTTATAGGAGGGCAGCTTTGCCGGATCGGTGCCTTCGTTCGTCCGGGCATCCAGATTGCCGAACTTGTGGAGACGGACCACATCAAATGCGTTCAGCAGCTGACCGCAGGCCGGGTCGCTGGCATGATGGCTGTAAGCGAACTTGCCATCATAGAGAACCACACCGGCGGAGGAGTCTGCGGGTATGTAGTCATACCGGCCAGACATGACGCTGGGTTGGTACACATCGGGCAGGAAGGCGTCAATGGCAGCCTCGATGGAGTAGGTTCGGCAGAACGCGCCGACGAGACCGGGCTTTTCCAGCGGGTCGGCCTGTTGCTTGCGCTGACGGTCAATGAGCGTGCTTTCGCGGGAAGAAGTAGGCAGCATAGTGCAGTCGCGCCATTCGGGGTGATCGGAGAGATACTTGTCAGGATCGAGGACAGCCCCGTTGAAACGTTCAAACACATATTCGCCGTTTGCTGGAGTCGTAGGCCAGTACATCAGCTGATGTGCGCGATAGGAACAAGCGTCGATACAGTCAATGCTCCATTCCTTCGCCAGCAATCGGGCCAGCGCGACATATTCTTCCGGGGTAACGTCGCGGGCCAGCGGAGTGATGATGCGGTAGCGCGGGGCCTCCGGCGTATGGCTGTGAGTGGAATACAGGCAGGATTCATAATCGTTGAGCATCCTGTACCTTTCAAGAAAATCGAGGTCGGCATCGTCGATGTCATGGGTCAGCATGGAACGGCATTCCACGTTCGCTGCCTTGCGGCGACCTTCCCGGAGCCAGCCGCCCACCATGCCGCCCTTGTCCTTGGCGCGGTCGCGTTCGGGCTTGCTCATCTTCGGATATTCCTCCACGGTTTCCGGGGTGCGGATGGTGGTTTCCAGCCTCTTGCACAGAGCATCGAAGGTTATGGTTTTGTTTGACCATACCTTGGCGAAGCAGCTGCTGCCGTAAGCGATCTTCAATTCGCGGTTCATGTTCATTCTGTAACCTCCCTACAAGCGGTATCGAAATAGCGGATGGGAATGTGCTTCAGCTTGGCCTTTTTGATCTCCCGGCGCATGCCCGGAGTGTGGTTCTCGCCGAACACCCACACCTCTGCACACTTGGTCAGGATGGCAAGGCCCATGACCATGCCAGTTTCCCGGTCGTACAGATTGCCGTCGTTCAGGAATTGCGGGAACAGCAGATGCGGTGCAAACGGGATGTTCCCCTTGGAAACGGCGAACTTGCAATACTGGCGGGCAGCGGCGACGTTGCGCTTGATGTCCCCGGCGAAGGGGGAGCAGATGAACACAAGTGGTCGGTAAGGATTATTCTTGTACACGCTGCAGCGCACTTCATGCTGCTTTTTCTGATGTGCCTTTTCAGCACTGTTCAGCGCGGCATAGGCAGTGGGGTCACGATATCCTTCATGGTTGTAAAGGCTGATTCTGCTCATTGGTGCCTCCTTAGTCCTTCTTGTAGAAATCACATTCATACCCGTCTGCCCGGAGGGGGAGGCCGGTCGCCCAATCGGGAGTTTCGCCCATGATCGCGCAGATCTCCTCGACGCTGGATTCCCCGATGGGAACCTCCAGCACAGCTTCGTCATGAATGTGCATGACAATTTCGTATCCGGCATTGCGTAGCCGGAGCATGGCCAGAGCCAGCAGATCGCGGGCTATCGCCTGAACGATGTTCTCTACCAGCTTGGGGCCGTAAGTTTCGATAGAAGCCCATTTCTTGTTTTCGCCAACACCCATGTAGCACATGGATCGGTTGCCAAATCGGTTGCAGGTGAAGTCCGGACGCATATAGCACAGCTTGCGGCCCGAGGGCAGCACCACAAACAGCTTCTTCGATTGGTACATGAAGCGGATCATGCCGACTGCCGTTTCAATCTTTTCCTCCAGAGCCTTGGTAGCCGCTGCGTCCACATCCCACCACAGCTTTGTGATGTGAGGGTTGGCGGTGCGCCATTGCTTGACGAGATCAGGCAGTTCTTCTTCGGTCAGCCCCATGTCCAATGCGCCCATTGCGGTGAGCGCTCCCACGGAGCCGCCGTAGCCGAGAGCCAATTCTGCAATCTTTCCCTTCTGTCGGAGGTGAGCGTTCTGCCCATGCTTCTCGACAGGCACACCGAACATCTGTGATGCCGACGCACAGTAGATGTCGCCACCTTTCTCAAATACATCCAGTCGCCACTGTTCGCCGGAGAGCCATGCAATGACGCGGGCCTCGATAGCGGAGAAGTCGGCAACAATGAAGCGAGTGCCGGGGCGCGGGACGAATGCCGTGCGGATCAGCTCGGAGAGTACATTCGGTGTAGATTCAAACAGCGTTTCCAGATCGTCATACCGCTCGGCCTTGACGAGATCGCGGGCAAGAGCCAGATCGGGAATGTGGTTCTGAGGAAGATTTTGCACCTGTACCAGCCGTCCGGCCCACCTTCCGGTTCTATTGGCACCGTAGAACTGAAGCAGTCCATGAACACGTCCGTCGGAGCAGAGGGCGCGCTGTATGGCTTCATACTTCTTTACCGAAGTTTTCGCCATGAGCAGTCGCAGCTTCAGCACTTCCAGCACATCGCCGTCCGCGTCCGACATGAGCGTTTTGACTGCCTTTTTGTCCAGCACATCCGTTTCCATGCCCTGATCGGCCAGCCAGTCCTTGATCTGTGTCGGGCTGTTGGGGTTGGAGAGGCCGGTCAGCTCGTAGGCGCGTTGCGTGGTAATGTCCTTATAGCGCAGATCGCACTCGATGGCGTGCTGTACCAGTACCGGATCGACCATGATGCCCCGGTCGTTGATTTCCTGATCCATCTGATAGAACAACTGCTCCTGTGCCGGGATCGGGAACCTGTGCAGCTTTTGCCGGATCTCGCGCTCAGCGTCCACGTCGCGGATGCAGTAGGTCTTGAAGCGCTGCCATTTTTCCGGCGCGTCCTCCGGGAGATTCCGGGTGCGGTAGCCATTGGCCTTGGTGGGCTTACACGGGATGGAGAAGAAGCGGACAAGGTCGCTGCCTTCCTTCAGCTTTTTGAGTGTGATGTTCAGCACCTCACCAACCGCGTCCAGCGACAGTGGGAGTGCCAGCATGGCGGACTGCACGGCAGTGCATTGCCAGCTTTCCGATGACAGATGTACACCGAGAAACCTGGAAATACAGGTGCGCTCAAATGCAGCGTTGAAAGCAGTCTTGATGTACGCGGGATCCGTGAGCGCCTCCAGCACACGCTGGGGAAGGCGTTCTCCACATTTCAGATCGACGATCTGAGTAGACTCATCGTCAAAGGCGTAGGCGAACAGCAGAATTTCAAATGAGCTGCTGTCGGTATAGGCGTAGACGCCCGCCTTCGGAAGATCCACCTCGCTAAACGTCTCAATGTCGCAGCTTAATACATGGTGTTCTTTGGTAGCCATGAGAATGTTTTTCCTCTCTTGATGCTTGAAATTGTGTTTTCCGATACACTGAACTTTTTCGCAATATCACGCCCTTTGATGCCTTCATCGAGCATGCGCCGGATGGATTGAACATCAGTGGTCGATAACTTTCTCCATATACCGCCTTGGTAGTACACATCGAGAATGTTTTGAGTCCGTGTTCCGTATCTCAGGTTTTCCGCTCTGTTATCCGTTGGATCGCCGTTGACATGCAGAACTTCCATTCCCGGAGGATACTTGCCCAGAAATGTTAGAGCTACAAGCTGATGAACAGGCCGTCCTTTTTCACCATGGCCGAGTACGACCGATAGATGACCGGCTTTGCAGTAAACGCCCGGCTTTAGAATGCGCTCAGGAACACTGCGAAGAAAGGGTGTGCCAGAGGGCGTTCTTCCACGTACCATTCGTCTGAGACTTTTGATGCGCCCAAGTGAGCTGGCTTGATATTTTCCTTCATAGCCGGGAATGTTTCTCCACTCTTCTGCGCAGGGCGGCAGCACTGTACTACCGCCCTGCATAGCCTTACAACAGGAACTCCTCGTCATCATCCACAGCGGTGAATTCATCGCTGGCGCGGGCTCTGCCGCCGAGGGGCTCACCGTCCTTCACCTTCTGGATGTTTCCAAGGCCAGCGGCGATGCCGCGATTGCCATTGGAGTTGTAGCCGAAGAAGGTGACGGTGATGTTGCCGTAGCAGCCGGAGTACACTTCGGTCTGATCGATGATGGGCTGTACGTTGCCATCCACGATCTGCGGCTTCTCGCGGCTGTTGGCGTTGAGGAAGTAGCAGCCCGCGTAGGCTTCATCATCCGGGCGGTCGATGTCGCCGTCGCGCAGAGGCATTTTCAGGTTCGGGGGAATCTTGCCGCCCCACTTGGCAAGGGATTCCTGCTTGGCAACCTCAATGGCAGCCTTGATGCGGTTAACGGTCTTGGTGTCGCTCTTGGGGATGATCGCGGACACACTGTACTTGGGTTCGGAGCCATTCACGGAGTCGGGCTCCCAGCAGTGCAGGAACGAGAACCTACAGGGGATCAAAACCTTCTTCTTATCCTTAAATTCCTTCATTTTCATCTACCTCCATAAAATCCATTTCAGCGGTATCGGTGGATACCGGCTCACGCTTGTCCGATTCAGGAACCAGCGTCAGCTTGCCATGCGGTTTGTACACATACGAGCCGAGAACGGAGCGGAATTGCTCCCTGCCCATCAGGCGTTCCATTTCGGTGATACCGATGAGCGATTTCTTGTAGATGTCGGTGTAGCCAGCAGCTGAAGCGGCCTTTACGACATCTGCTTCATTGGTGAACTTGCGGTTGCTCTTGCCTTCGACCACCTTGAATCCGGGCCAGCGCTTACCGTGGTTGATGGCCTGATCCTGTGCGAAGGCATAGATGTCGGATGCCCACTTGGCGAGGTCGTCCGCCTTTGCGATCACGTCTGCGATCTCATCATCCGACAGAAGCGCCGGACGGGCGAAGTCGTGCTTTGCCATCTCAAGGAAGGCTTCAGCGCGGGCGCGGCACTGATTGCGAGCCTTGCAGAACCGGCACCAGCTGCCAGCGGCGAATTCCCCTGCGCCGATCAGCGCCTGTGCGCCAGCGGGCCGGAGTACGTCGTTGCCCCACTGCTTGAGGGTATCCGGGGTGGTTTCCCATGTGGATGAATTGTTGATGCGCGGCTGGAAGATGGTCATGCGGACGGTATCGATGTCGTAGATGGACTCGGCCATGTTCAGCACACCGAGGCCGTAGATCATGAGCTGCGGATTTTCCACGGCGGAGACCTCCACACCCTTGCCCAGCTTCAGGTCGATGACGTGGGCGCACTTGTCGGTGATGATGACCATATCGGCGGTTCCAAAGCAGTTGTCTACATACTCGGATGCGTCCACGCGCTGCTCTACGATGATGATGGGGTGTTCACAGATGCGGCGGGCATCCTCGATCTCAGCGATTACAAAGGACACATACTCGTCCACAGCTTCTACCAGTTCATCTGTGTAAAAATCCGAAGTTGGTCGGGTGGTACGCTTCTTCAGGTACTTGCGGATCAGGTGCTCTGCGAGAGCGTGACCGGCGGTGCCTTCCGCAGCGTACATGGATTCGCCTTCTTCAAACTGCTCTTCCAGCAGCAGGGAGGGCGGGCAATGAATGCGGCGGTTTGCCGCAGAGGGTGAAAATCGTGCGTGTTCAGACGGCATTACAGTCTCTGTGCCTCCTCCATGAGCGCCGGGTAGTCCTCCGGTTTTACGCCAGACAGCTTACCGGCATCGTACTTGTACAGCAGCGCCTTGACCTCTTTGGTCTTGCCTTGTCCGCTCTTCTCAGCCAGCACAGCGCGTACCTGATCGATGGTCACGACCAGGGCCTTGGGCTTTTCGGGCTGGGGCGCGGGCTGCTGATCCGACTGATCTTTCGTATCTGTGTTTCCTACAAGGGTGTCGGCCACAGTCTGGAGACTGTCAGCCAGACGTCGTATATCGTCTACAACATCCAGCAGGAGCTTCATCTTGCTCATAACGTGTGTTTCCTTTCGTCAGAATTACGGAGCAAATTGGGAAATGATGCTGTTCATGATGATCAGATCGTCGCCTTCCAGAGAAGGGGCCAGCTTCTTCAAAAGGGCCATCTGTTCCGGGGAGAGCGTTTTGCGGTTCGGCTGGTACCAATCCGAAACCTTAATCCCGCCGCCGTATCGACCACAAACAGTTTCGATGGGGTAAGAAAGCGAGAGCGCTTCGATGTCGTATCGAATGGTTCGCGGACTGACGTTGAATTCCGTAGCCAGATGCTGGATGGTATCATGTCTGCGCTGTTGCAGTGCCATCCAAATATCCTGTCGGCGATCCTGTACACTCATGCTTTCTCACCCCCTTCCGTTGCTTCGTGTATCCAATGATAAAGGTTAATCAGGCAAACGTATTTGCCACATTAAAACGGCTTTTGCAAAAAAATTGCCGAATTCAAACGGCTGTCACAAAGCCCCTCACTATATAAAGGGGGAATTTTAGCCCCCAAATTACACCTGAAATAAAAAAAGACGGAGTAATGCAGGACACAGGCATATCTGTATCCGGCATTGCTCCGTCCATAATGGTGGCGCGTGGCCCCGGCGGCAGTCAGCAATGATTATTTAAGGTATATATTTGATCAGCGTGGATGGAATATTCCTGCCATTCTGCTGACTTTTTTACGTGGTACAACGAGTACAGCTGAGAAATCATCAAGTCGAACCTTGAAACAACGTGTGCATTTTGGGCACATTAGGGTTACTGCAACATTACCAGTCCCTTCAGTATAAACCTCTCCCTTGTGGCAAAATGGGCAAAGAACCTTGTGTTCAGTCATCTCTAACCTCCGTTCTGAAATGAAGCTATAGGATTTCTTTCATAACTTCATTTTTTTCTTTATCCGCGTCCTCAGAATCGAACGTACTGTAAAATCTACACCGGATCGATTGAAACTTCCTAAAATCCATTGACATACTCGCGTTTAGGAAGTAAAATTCAATCAACTTCTTAGCGATGCGGTGTCCGTATTCTATCAGATGATTTCACAACCGTCAATAGTTTTTAGGAAGTTGAGAAAAAATAAATTGCCTATGGAGGTATGAATATGGAAAGGTTTCCTGAGAAATTGAGAATGGCCCGGAAAGCCAAAGAACTCAATCAGACTGAATTGGCGCAGGCAGTAGGCGTCACCCAGCGTTCCCTTACCAATTATGAACGTGGCTGCGCCATGCCGCGCCCCAATATCATCAGAAAGCTTGCCGAGGCGCTCGATGTAACCGTAGAATATCTGACGAACGATGCTACGGATGATCCGGACGCAAACCGCATGGCCGAGGAACAGATCAATGACGTCCGTGCGCAATTTGGCAGCAAGGGAGCGAAGGAAGCTGAAGAATTGCTCCAGCGCAATGTAGCCTTTCTTGCTGGCGGCAGCGTCGATCAGGAAGCAAAGGATGCATTCTTTCAGGCGCTCATGACTGCGTATGTTACCTGTAAAAATGATGCCCGTGAGACATTCACGCCCAAGAGCAAGCGAAAGCCGCAGAAGTAATGTTTCCTCCCTACAATACAAAGGAGATAACGCAATATGACGATTGATTCTATCCGCAAAAAGGTCGCCAAACTGAAGCGCCGTTTCAAAAATGCCAGCGCAGAGGAAGTTTGCGACGAGCTTGGAATCAAAATTCTCTATATTCCGATGGGGAAAGCTACGAATGCCTGTAAGGGATTTTTCTATCGGCAGTCTCGAAAAAAGGTCATTATTCTCAATTCTGATCTTCCGAAATCGGTTCTCAGAATCATCCTGCCACATGAGTTGGGACACGCCATTCTTCATGGCGATGCAGATACGGCCAACCAATTCCATGATTTTGAGCTGTTCGACGAAGTTTCGCATTATGAGTATGAGGCAAATATCTTTGCAGCTGAATTTGCGCTTTCTGATGAAGATGTCCTTTCGAAGCTCAATGACGATATGTCCTTTTTCCAGGCCGCAGCAGCATTACGGGTTCCGCCGGAACTGCTGGATTTCAAATTCCGTGTCCTCAAGCGCATGGGATACGCTATTAACCCTCCACTCTACAGCCAGAGCAATTTCATGAAGAATATTGACCGTAGAGAACGTTTCTGATTGGAGACAGCGCATAGCGCTCTTATTATTTTTCACTACATGATCGAACGTATGTTTTGTGAGAAACGAGGTGTATAGAATGGGAACGAACATCAATATGACGAAAGCGCAGCGCCAGTCTTTCATGGATCGCGTAGACGTTCTGAACAAGGTAAAAGCCCTCCTGCTTCTTCCCGCCATCTGCATGGTAACGGTAAAGCAGCTGGCTGAGTATTTTGAAGAAACCCCTGACAATATCCAGAAATGCTATCAAAATCACAAGGCCGAACTGAATTCCAATGGTGTCGTTACGCTGACGCCTTCTGATTTGAAGCAGCAGCTAATTGGACAAAAATTCCAATTAGTCGGCTCGCAGAATCATCAGCTCGTATGTATCGATGATACCTTCTATTTTGAGGTGCCCAATCGGGGCTGTAAGTTCTTCCCGCCTCGGGCTGTATTGAACATGGCAATGCTCCTGCCGAAATCGCCGGTGGCAAGGGAGATCCGAACACAGCTGCTCAATATCGTTGAAAATGTCACCCCCGAGGAAAGAGTTATTCCGATCCAGAATGAGCAGGATATGCTCAACGATATCGGCAGAGCGTTCGCATCAGGAGATATTTCTGCATTCGCGCAAGCGACGGCCATCTACTCTGGATATCTGAATCGCAATCTGGCCGCAGCTACCAAAGAAATCTCAAGCCTCAATACCGAAAAGGAACAGCTCAACGAAGTAAATGCGATGCTGGCCGAACGCTCTATGGTATGGGAACCGCGCCGGACACTGAACGCGCTGGTTCGCGCCATTGCCGTGGCGGGCTTCGATCATAAGTATTCACTGGCATGGGATCGTTTTTATCGCGAACTGAAATACCGGACCGGCATCACCATCGCCCGGCGCACCATTAAAAATGGTAAACAGCCGCTCGATTCCATAAAGGATGGCGAATGGCCGAAGCTGCTTAAAGTCGCAGCGTCCCTATGCTACGATTATTGCGTTGACGTCATATACGCCACCAACGAAGAAACCGTCCGCGAGTATGATTTGGATATCATCGAAACCGAATTCGGAATCAAGAAGAATCGTGGAACCATTACCATAAAGGGCAATGCCTCTGCCACCGCATAAGGGGGAATTATCATGACGAATCGCGTAAGCTGTTGTTCTCCGCACGGATATTTACGCTGTGTTTTCACTGAGTATTGTTCGCAGAGGATAGCAAGGGGGTAGCATGAGCAGGCTCATATTACACTGCGGTTGTAATAATTTCTTTGCATCATGCGAATGATTCACGAACAGGGGGGAACCATATATAACGATGATTTAGAGGCTTTACATCTGCAGATAGTATTTACGCCAGAGAGTAGTTTCGTACTGATCATTAATTGTTGCAATTATTGAGTGAGTGCATAGCTATGCTCTGGCGTATTTTTTATACCCCAAATGGCCTGTAATAGGGCCAGAGCATCCCCAAAAGCAAATCAGAGACGCGTAAGCATCACTGAATGCCTATAACAAAAAGAAGAACATTGCCTGAGTTGCAATAGGGCAAGGGATCTCCTATATAGACGGTCTTGGAGGCAAAGCCTCTGAAAATCGCTGTAGGAAGTACCCTCTGGCTTATTGCGCTCATTTTTGGTGCAGGGCTGTGCGGACTTCCGACGCAGTCCCGTTTGTATTGGATTCCTTTGCACCCGCAGCATGGCGGAAAGGAATTACTTATGACCAATAGCGTACAAATGTCCCAAATTATGGAGGAGCTTTCCAAGGCAAAGCATACGGCGCTCGCTCTTCAGTCTCTCCCCGCAACGTTTGGGGCCGCTTTGACGGAGCACATGAAAAAGCGCAGGATCACCAATGAGGCGATGGCAGAAGCCCTGGGCGTCAGTGCCCGGACGATCAGCGGATGGCGAAACACTCTGGCTCCGTCTTTACAGCTGCGTGATGTTACGGCCATTTGCCTCTGTCTGCACCTCGAACCCGAACTGAGCGATGATCTGATTGCCAAGGCAGGTCTTCGGCCAATGTGCACCGAAGAGCACACCGTTTACCGCGTACTGCTCAGAACCATGTATCCGTATGAACCCGCCGAGTGTAATGAAGTCCTGATTCAGGCGGGCTATCCACCCCTTTTTCGCATTTCCGAATGAAAAAGTCAAAAAAATTTTTGCAGAGGTCGCAAAATAATTTCTACCCTCAAAAGCACCATAAAATCGCACTTTTTGCGGTTTTGACCGTGAAATTGCCCTCAAAAACAGGGTTTTTGGCGCGAAAACTCGCAATTTCAATTCGTGGTCAAACGGGGATTTATGCTGTATCCTAGTCACTGTAAGGCGGCCCAAGCAGAAAAGCACTGAGCCATCTGAGCAAACCGCCTTGCACCGCACCTTGAAAACTGAATAGCCCGTTTATTGCATAGCGGAGAGTACGCGAAGATACGTCTGCGGGAAACCGTCCATGGTCAAGTGCATGATGCACAAGCCTAAGGCGCGAGCGACGCCGCAAAGCAATGAAGGGGCATGGAACACAATGACACATCTCTGGAGGATAGGAACATGAGCTATAAAACCACAGCAGCGAATGCCGCTCAATGGGCGCTGTCCAAGCTGGGCTGCCCCTACAGTCAGGCAAAGCGCACGCAGAAAAACTTCTTCGATTGCTCATCTCTCGTTGCCCGCGCTTATGATGCGCAGGGCAAGCAGTGGAAGTATGGCGGCAGCGTACCGCTCAGCAATCAGGAGGTTTATGATGATGACTTCGAATTGCTCTGGCCGGTGAACTATGAAGAGATCGGCAAGCGCTTCGGAGGCACGGACGTCATTCAGCTTGGAAAGCAGCCGGGCGATCTGCAGTTTCTCTGTACGGATTCGAAAACCGGCAGAGCTAACCGCATCACCCATGTGACCATGGTCGCCGACAGCGGCAGGATCGTCCACGCAAGGGGCAAAGCCTATGGTGTGTGCACCAATGCTTTGACGCACTACAGCGGTAAGGTTTGCGCCATCCTTCGCTACAACCCCTCCTGCACACTGCGCCAGGGGATGAAGGGGTATCGGACGCTGGCATTGCAGCAGGCGCTGAACGCGCTGGGAGCAAGACTGGAAGAGGATGGTGAGTATGGGACGGGTACGGCCAGCGCTGTGAAGGTCTATCAGGCCAGCATGGGGCTGTCGGCCACGGGAAGTGCGGATGCCGCTACGCTGAAGAGGCTGAAGCTTCTGACAGAGGATTCAGGGGAGCAGAACGTTCAACAGGATGCAGTGCGCATCACAGGCAATACAGTCAACCTTCGCTCTGGCCCCGGAACCAATTTCTCCATTGCCAGGGTCGCCCGCAGGGATGAAGTGTATCCCGCAATCCGGACGACCGGCTGGCAACCCATTCTCCTGGACGGCGAAGTGCGCTGGATCAGCGAACAATACTGCGTCCGGGAGAATCAGGACGCCTGACACATCATTTTTTTGCGAACGTATCGAACATACGTTCAGAAAGGAGTATCCCATGAACAAGGTATTTTTGACCGGCATGATTGCCAACGCCCCGACGCTTCGAATGGAATCCGGCGAGGTTCCGCATCTGATTTTCAGTCTGAGCGTCCGCCACAAGACCCGCTCCGGTGAACTGCGCAAAGAATACTATCGCATCAGCGCATGGAACAACAGCGCCCGATGGGGTTCGGAGCATCTGACGCGCGGTCAGGTGATCAGCGTACAGGGCTATCTTTCCCAACGAAAGATTCAGCAGGAGCAGGAAACGCTCTTCATTCCTGAGGTTGTTGCGGAGGAGTTTCTTCCAATGCGACAGGTACAGATGGCGGTTATCGCATCGGATGAAGCCGATGATGGCGCATGTACCGATTCCGCAGCAGTCTGAATGAGATCCATGAGCTTGAAAGGAGGTGGTTCCATTGATCTAGCAAACCACAAGTCCCTTGGAAGGGAGGTGAACCTATGGAAGAGAGCATCGGCAAGATCCTCGAACTGGCCGTCAGCCAGGGAATCTGGGCGGCGCTGTACATCTACCTCTTTTTCCGGATGCTGAAGGAGAATAAGGAACGTGAAGAGCGCTACCAGACGACCATTGACCGGCTGAGCGGAAATATTGAGGCGGGGATCGAAAAGATCCAGAACAAGCTGGAGTGTATGTCAGCTACTCAGGACGATTCCTGAGCGCGGCGTATGTCTCCGGCATCCTGACCCGACAAACTGACTCGACTTACAGACACGACGAACCCCAACGACCCAATTCAATAGAAGAAAAGGAGAAAAACAATGGAAAACAAAATTCTGAAGAACGATGAACAGTCGTTCCTGAGCCTCTCGCAGCAGCGGGAGAAGACCGACCGCATGAACAAGTTTTTCGTTCAGGCGATCGGTGACGAGGATGTTTCCCGCCGCGAGGCGAACGTGAAGCATTTCGACATGGGTGCCAACCGTTATCAGGCGGTTGTGTACTCGGAACCCGTCCATTTCCGCAATTCTGAAAACGACGAATGGCAGGAAATCGACAACACTCTGGAGGCGTTCACCACGGCGCAGGGCCGCCAGGTGCTCCGCAACCGCGCAAACCGCGTCCGCGTGGAATTTCCCCGCGAAGCAGACGGCGGCAGCATGGCTTCGGTCACGGCCTCCGGCAAGACCTTCTCATGGCGCTTTGAAAATGAAGTGCAGCCGACCCGCGCCCGGATCCGCACCGGCCTTGAGCTGAAGCAGGAGCGCCTGGTTAAGATGGCGCAGAAGACGCCGAAGTTTGTTGGCCGCACGCTGGAGAGCCTGCAGATGGCGGATCTCGAAGCTGAGCTGGAGACCGAACAGGAAAAGCGCGCCGATATTGCGAATCTGCGTGCGCAGAACCGTTATGACGAGGTGCTGCCGGGTGTTTCCGTCCGCTACACGCTGAATGGTGAATCGGTCAAGGAAGACATCATTCTCGCGAATGCACAGGCGCTGGCCCATGCTTCCCTTCGATTGCCCGCAGACTTTGCGTATGAGGTGACCGAAGCCCAGCAGCTGAGGGTGCTGGACAAGGCGACTGGCGAAGAACAGTTCAGCATGAGTACGCCCGTGGTCTACGACGCCGAGGGCAAGGAAACCATCGCGCAGGTCGTGCTCACCGACTGCGGCGGCTATGTCCGCATGGCGTATGCGATTGATCCGGCTTTCATGGCGGAGGCCGCATATCCGGTGACCATCGACCCGATCATCCATTCCTCGAACCCGGTGAACAACATTCAGGATACCACGCTGTGCGAGAATCTGACGCTGCGTCCCTACACGCAGGATCACATCCGCATCGGCCGCACTTCTGGCATTTACTGCGTGGGTCTGCTGAAGTTCAACATTCTGGCGATCCCGAAGGCCTGCGACACGGTTGTTCAGGCGGTGCTGCAGATGGCGGTCAAGTCCTCCAGCACCTCCAAGTACGTCGGAGCTTATGAAGTTCTGAAACCGTGGGAATCCGCCAGTGTCGACTGGACCAATTTCAACCCGCTGCCCAGCGCCGGCAACGTCTCCACGGAAGCCCTGGAGTGCGTGCAGAGCAAAGCCAGCGGCTGGCTCTCCTTCGACCTGACGAATCTTTACCGCAAGTGGTGCACGCGAAACGCCAACGGCGTCAGCAACAACAATGGTGTCGCGTTCCGCACGCCGGACAATACGCCGCTGACCGACTACACGGAGCTGTATTCCTCCGATGCGTCTTCCAGCTATCGCCCCGTCATGTACGTTAACTACATTTCCCATGCGGGTATCGAGGACTGGTGGCAGTATGAGCAGCGCAGCGCCGGCCGCGCGGGTACGGTCTATACCGACCTGTTCAACGGAAATATGGTGCTGGCACATTCCGATACCGTCATGACCGGCAGCCGCAACCCGGTTTCCGTCAATCACTATTACAACAGCTGTCTCTCCACTGCGAACACCTATAACTGCGGCTTTGGTTGGAAGACCGACGCGCACCAGAAAGTGACCGCGCTGACGCTGAACAATAAGAAGTATCTCGTCTGGGAGGACGGCGACGGAACGGAGCACTTCTTCGACTGGTCCGGTTCGCAGCCCTTCAAGGATGTGGAGGGCATGGAACTGAAGCTGACCTTCAGTTCGGACGGCAAGAAGATCTTCATTTTCGACAAGATGGACAACGGCATGCGCTTCAACGTCGTGCAGGCGGGACTGGCGTGGCTGGAAGCGACGACGGACGCCTGCGGAAACGTGACGACCTATTCCTACGTCAGCGGATATGAATCCGTCGGCCGACTGGACAAAATCACCGACGCAGTGGGCCGTGTTACGCAGTTTGCCTACAATGCCAACGGACTGATTTCCAGCATCCGCATTCCTGCGGCGGAGGACAACGCCTATCGCGATGTATTCTACACCTATGACAGCTTGAATCGTCTGACTGGCATTCGCTACAGCGAACTGGGCGGTACGACGCCGCACACGACTTACGCCTATGAAGGCTCCACCAAGCTGCTGACGCTGGCACGCAATTTCGACGGCGTGCAGGTCAATGTGGGCTATGAGAGCACCTCGCTTTACGGCACTTCGGCGACGGACGACGCGCGGCGCGTGCTCTCCGTGGAAACCGTGGCAACCGACGCCAGCGGTGCAGTCGTAAAATCTGGCGCAAAGCAGATTTTCGAATATGGCGCGATGACCACCGAGGTAACTGCGGTAGAAGGTACTGCATCCAATGCCGGCAAGAAGATGTACTATCAGTTCAACGATTCCGGCAACGTGATCTGCGTGCGCGACGAGCTGGGCTTTGCAAAGTTTACGAAGTATGCCAGCGGCATTGAGAATAAGCCCTCCGAGGAATCCAAGCTGCGCAAGGCCGTGGTCAATCGTCTGCGCCGCGCAGACTTTGCGAGCCAGTGGACGGCGGTAAGCGCGGGCGGAACGGCAGCCAAAGACGCCTCCAATCTCTGCCTGAACTGCAACAGCATCAAGATGACCAAGACTGCGGCAGGCGAAGTGATCTACCGCCAGCCGGTGACGCTGGAAGCGGGCCAGCCGTTTACGCTCTCCGCCTACGTCAAGACCAGCGGCCTCAGCGGCGGCGGCGCGTTCGTGCGCATCGTGCCCGCAGCCTCCGGCGCATTTGCCGCGGCGATCAGTGACAAGCTGACCGGTTCGACCGACGCAGCCATCGGCAATGAACTGCCTACGGACGGCTGGGAGCGCATTCGAGTGACGCTGGACGCGCAGAGCACTGCTGTTTCGGCCTATGCGGAACTGGTCTGCGACGCCTCCTCCGGCACGGCATGGTTCGCCTGCCCGCAGCTGGAAACCGGCGTGGTTGCCAACGCGTTCAATCTGGTTTCCAACGGCGACTTCCGCCACACTACCGTCAGCGGCGAACAGACGCTGCCTCTGGACTGGGATGCAGGTGTGGAAAATATGACTACCGCGGCCACCGGCGTGAAGGTGCCGGCCGCTTCGGACAATTTCCCGACTGCGCTGGAAGGCAATTACGTTCAGGTGGAAGGCCGCCCGAACAAATCCGCCGTGGGTTTCGTTCAGTATTATGACATGAACGGCAAGCAGGGCGATGTGTTCGTCGTCGGCGGCTGGGCGGATGGCAAGAGCGTTCCCAATGCCAACAGCTGGGACAAGGGCTTTACGCTGGCGCTGAGTCTGAAGAAAAAGAGCGACGGAAAGTGGATCAGGCCGGCGGTATATCCGTTCAACGGCGAGTGGGTCGGCTGGCAGCAGAGCTGCTACGCTACCGCGGCGGGTGCGGATTACACGCAGATCGCACTGTATCTGCTCTATTCCGGCAACTGCAACCACGCCAAATTCACGAACATCTTCCTGCATCGCGAGGCGTATGGCACGACTTTCGGCTATGACGACAACGGCAACGTGCTGTCCAGCAGCAATTTGGCCGGTCAGAAGTCCAAGGCGACCTATGATTCGGCGAACAACGCCATTACTTACGTCCAGCCCGGTCGCGACGATACCGATGCGAACCGTCATCTGGCCTACTACGGCTCTACTGCTGCGGACAAGAAGAAGCATCTCCCGTGGCGCACCCGCACGCCCATGCAGGTGACGGACTACTTCAGCTACGACAGCTTCGGCAATCCCCTCAGTTCCCGCAGGGTGAACTACAAGGTGTTCTCCGAAAGTGCGGCAGAAAATGCCAACCCCTATATCCGCACTGAAAGCACCTACACCGCCGACGGCAACTACTCCGCTTCGACGAAGGATGCCCGCGGCAACGTAGTCAGTCAGGTCGTGAACCAGAAGGATGGCACGCTGCAGAGCGTCACCGACCCGACGGGACAGACGGTGAATTACACCTATGATGCATCCAAGCGAGTAACCGCAGTACAGACCACCGGCGACGGCAAGACGTACAAAAATGCGTACACCTATGAAAACGACCGGATCAAGACGGTGAGCCACAACACGGCCAGCGATACGGCGAACGACGTGACCTACACCTTCGACTACGACGGGCTGGGGCGCAAGACCACCGTAAAGGTCGGAACGCAGAAGCTGTCTGAGAACGTGTACGAGAGCGACCGCAGCGGGCTGCTCAGCGAAGTGCAGTACGGCAACGGCGGCAAGGTAAAATACGCCTACGATGATTTCGATCGGCTGACCGGTGTGAAGTATGATACCGAAGCGACATCCCGCTATGAGTACCGATACGGTGCAAATGGACAGGTGGCGGAGGTGGAGGACAACAATCTGAATCGTACCGCGAGAACGGATTACGACCAGGCAAATCGTCCCTGTCAGACCGAGTTGAGGGACAATGCTACCGGCGCGGCCCTGTACAAAACTGGCCTGAAATACAACAAGCTGAACCAGCTGGAGGTATTCTCTGAAAAGGCCGACAGCGAGAGCCACAAGTCCGAGTACGCCTACGACCGCGACAATCGCGTGACGGGCATTACCTACGACGGCGGCACGCACAAGGTGAGCTATACCTATGACGAGCTGGGCCGTGTGGCAACCCGCGTAGCGGAGTGTGGTGCAGATGCCGGAAAGCTGACGAGTGTATATACTTACGTCGATGGCGGCTATGGAACGAACAGTACGACACCGTTGGTGAAGAAGATTGATCAGGCGGGAATTCCTTTCGAATATGTCTACGATACACGCGGTAACATCATCTCTGAGAAGCGCGGTACCCTGACTACGACGTATCAGTATGATGCCCTCGGCCAGCTGGTGCGTGTGAATGATCCGCATGAGAACAAGACCTGGGTTTATGAATACGATCGCGGCGGCAACATGACCAGGCGCATTCAGTACCCCTACACCACAGGGACATTGGGAACCGCGGCTTCCACCAGCACTTACGCCTATGATGGAACGTGGAAGGATCAGCTCACTTCCAGAGCTGGCTATCCTCTGACCTACGATGCTGTCGGCAATCTGAAGACCTATGGCGGCTGGGTCTATGAATGGGAGGCCGGACGCCAGCTTGTGAAGCAGACGCAGAACGAGAAGGTCGTTGCCTACGATTATGACTACAACGGCATGCGAATCCGCCAGACGGTCAGCAACAAGACCAACGGGAATGTGTACGCTACCTACAACTACACATATAACGGCAGCAAGCTGGTGCACATGACGGTTTACAGCGATGATCTGCACTTCTTCTACGACAATCAGGGCAGACCCGTAAAGGTGAAGTACAACGGCGTGATGTACACCTACCTCCACAACCTGCAGGGCGACGTTGTGGGAATCCTTGACAACGCCGGCAACCTCGTAGTAGAATACAAGTACAACGCGTGGGGCACGATCCTGAGCAAGACCGGCAGTATGGCGAATACGCTGGGCCATCGCAATCCATTCCGCTATCGTGGGTATGTCTACGATGAGGAAACCTGGATGTACTGGGTCAAAGACCGCTACTACTATCCGGAACTCATGCGCTTCATCAACCCTGATACCGATGCTGCGATTCGTGAATCTATCGGGACTATCGCTGACCGGAACATCTATGCATACTGCGGCAACAATCCGATTCACCGCGTTGATACGACCGGCACTTTCTGGGATACGATCTTTGATGTAGTATCCTTGGCTGCAAGTATTGTCGAGGTTGTTTTAAATCCAACGGATCCTTGGAACTGGTTGGGCCTAGCTGGAGATATTGTTGACCTTGTGCCTTGTGTAACTGGTGTTGGCGAAGTTACACGAGCGATGAAGGGCACTACAAAAATAGTAGATGGCACCAGCGATACTATTAAAGCAGCAAAGAATGTATATCATGCAGCCGATGCAGCTTCTCCCTTGCGAAAAGCAACAGGTTCTTATGAAATAATCTTCGAATCTGGTACGAATTATGTAGGAAAAGGTGGATACAAAAGAGCAATTAAATCCGCTGTTACGAAGCAAGTTAAATACGAGGATAAGGCAGTATCCATTTCATGGAAGGCTGCAAGAACGACTCAAGATGCATTTGTCGATGAGTATATGAGAATGATGAGACGAGGGGTTAACAATCGCAATACCTATAATAAGGTGTGGAGTCCCGGACGCCTGATCTATAAAAATAGAATGTATAGTTTACTGAAGTGATTAATGGCTCATAATAAGGAAGGAGAATTGTATGCAAGTTGAGAATAGTATTTTCTTTTTTCGCGAAGCCGACAAGCAGTTGTTTTGCAGAGAGCGTGGAGGGTCATTTGGTAAGTTAACGCCATCGATAATCGACAAAGAAATGCAATACTCGAAAAGTCTGACTCAATTACATATTCATAGACTTACTCAAGATGGTTTGGAACATTTTGTACATCGATATGGTTCTTCGTATGAAATTCTGTATTTGGATGATTGTACCTGCCTGACGGATTTATCTCCTTTAGCCGACTTGCCGAATTTGGCAGCTATATGCATAGAACAATGTCGTAGAATAGAGGACTTGTGGGAATTATCAAAAAACAGACATCTCCGTATACTAAGTATCCGTGATTCGAAGAAGCTAACTTATTATCCATCTAAACTCGGTACTTCCGATACGTTGGAGGAAATAAGATTCTGGAGCATGAGCAGTGAAAATAAATACTGCATGCAATCTCTTTCATTCCTTAATGGCATGTCATCATTAAAACGATTGGATTTGAACGGTATTGCTCTGGAAGATCATTCGACAGCTGTGTTGGCAACACTCCCCAATTTGGAAATATTTCATTTTGATGCAGGTATGCTGACAACCGAAGAAATTGCTACGATATGCGTTCGTTTTCCACATATATACGGCCAATCTCTTGGAGCCTATAGCATTGATGATATGAGCGTTGATGGAAATGTAAGAATATGTGGGTATAGAAAACCAACGTTGATGCTTCCTGACGAGACTGAGAAATTAAAAATGTACATTGAGCATTTTGACAGGATAAAGGAACAAATCGCGAAAGGATAACTACCTTATGCTTACACTGCAGGTATAATTTGATAAGGTACAATAAGTTAAGTTGCGCAAATTCAGGGAATGAAGAATTGAGAACTGCCCAAAAAAAAGACAAGGGACAAGGTCAGCGTCATCTGGTAGAATGAAGTTGCAAGACAAACATTCGAAAGGAGACGCAGACCATGTCCGAGAAAATTGTAACACTGAACGAGGAAGCAATCAAGGGGGAAATCCGAGAACTTGTACGCGGAAGTGTCGAAGAAACGCTGAATAACCTGCTGGAAGCGGAGGCGGAGAAGCTGACCCAGGCCGCACGGTATGAGCGCCGCGAGGATCGGCAGGGGTATCGCAGCGGGCATTACGACCGGAATCTCACAACGACGTCCGGAGAAGTGACGCTGCATGTACCGCGGCTGAAGGGAATCAGCTTTGAGACGGCCATCATCGAGCGGTACAGGCGCAGAGAAAGCAGTGTGGAAGAAGCGCTCATTGAGATGTACTTAGCGGGCGTATCGGTGCGCCGTGTAGAGGACGTCACGGAGGCGCTGTGGGGCAGCAAGGTATCGCCGTCGACGATCAGCGAACTGAACAAGAAGGCGTATGTGAACATCGAGAACTGGCGGAAGCGGCCGCTGACAGGGCGGTATCCGTACGTCTATGTGGACGGCGTCTACCTGAAGCGGAACTGGGGCGGCGAATACGAGAACGTCTCGATTCTGGTGGCAATCGGCGTTGCAGAAGACGGTTATCGTGAAGTATTGGGTGCACAGGAAGGCATGAAGGAGGACAAAGCCAGCTGGCAGAGCTTCTTCAAATGGCTGAAAAGTCGTGGACTGGAGGGCGTCCGGCTGGTTGTCGGCGATAAGTGCCTGGGTATGCTGGAGGCCGTGGGCGAAGTATTTCCGGAAGCGAAGTATCAACGTTGCATCGTTCATTTCTACCGGAACGTGTTTACAGTTACACCTCGTGGAAAGATGAAGGACGTCACACACATGCTCAAGGCGATTCACGCACAGGAAACGCTGGAGGCTGCGCGTGAAAAGGCACAGGCAGTCGTGCAGAAGCTGCGCGGGATGCGTCTGAAGGAAGCAGCGAAAAAGGTGGAGGACGGCATTGAGGAAACGCTGACGTATTATGCTTTCCCCTCCGAGCACTGGCTGAAGATCCGAACCAACAACA
>ERZ780195.255-NODE-255-length-56606-cov-15.510548_pt1 | contig 56606 bp, 44 predicted proteins | sample MGYA00511017_ERZ780195 | MGnify/ENA primary metagenome ERZ780195 (study PRJEB29588, sample SAMEA2159974) | human gut metagenome | biome: human gut; feature: human-associated habitat; material: faeces | place: Denmark | collected 2008/2010 ...
AGGGAGTCCAGAGGGTCGAAGACCCTTTGGCAGGGTCAAGGGGCAGCGCCCCTTGCGCCTCTCTATTGTACTTGCTTTTTTTGCGCGAATCAAGGGGAAAAGGGGAAAAAGATGTTGACAAATTTCACAGGAATGGGTATGATAGGGAGGACAATCGTATCATCCGCGATGGGAGCTGTGGGCGAGGGCTGCACGGCTGAGAGGGCATTTTGCCGACCATTTGAACCTGTGTAGGTCATCCTACCGTAGGGACAGCGGAGGGACACGCGCATTTTGCGGGGAATTTTTCCCGTGCGGACGGCGCGGTTGGGAGAAGAATCTCCCCCTCCTGTTTCCTGCGTGCAAACGCGGGATTTTTTCATTTCCGGAATACGAGCGTCACCCAATACGCCGAAATCGGCGACAAACAGGAGGAAAATCAAGATGGCAAACTGGTTCTTGGGCCGCGCGCTGGCGGAGGAAGCCGAAGCGGAAAACGCGCCGTGGTCGTTTCTGGGTGAGGGCGTGACGTTCTGGGTCACGGTGGCGGTGCTGCTGGTCGTTGGCGTGGCAGTGTACCTCATCACCCGCAAAAAGGGCAGTAAGAAGTCCTTCTGGACGGCAAAGACGATGGCAGTCGGCGCAATGTGCATGGCGCTGTCGTCCGTGCTGAGCCTCATCAAGCTCTGGCCGATGCCGATGGGCGGGTCGGTGACCCCCGCGAGTATGCTGCCGCTGCTGCTGTTCGCGTACTGCTACGGCGTTGGCCCCGGCATGGTGCTGGGCGCACTGTACGGCGTGATGCAGTTCCTGCTGGACGGCATGGCGTGGGCGGCGTTGGGCGCCATCCCGAACCTGCTGGATTACCCGATTGCATTCGGACTGCTGGGGCTGGCGGGCTGCTTCCGCGGCAGCAAGGCGAAGATGACGGCGGGCTTCGTGCTGGGCTGCTTTGGGCGGTTTATGGCGTCGTTCCTCTCCGGCTTCATCTTCTATGGGCAGTACGCGCCGGAGGGCGTGAATCCCGTCTGGTACTCGCTGACCTACAATGGCAGCTACATGCTCGTCGAGTGCATCATCTGCATCGCGCTGGGGCTGCTGGTCGGGGAACGGCTGGCGAAGGAACTCAAGAAAGTCGCATGACGAATTTCCCTCGGAAGATGTTCCGGGGGATTTTTTCGTGTGCTGATTCAGCAGGATTTTGCCCATCCCGCGGCGAAATCAACAGGTGGAAAACGAATGGGGAGGCTAACACGGATGATTGACCTTTGCACGCTGGGCACGGGCGGCACGATGCCCCTGCCGGATCGCGCGCTGGCGAGCCTGTATGTGCGCGTGGGCGGCCGCGCGGTGCTGGTGGACTGTGGAGAGGGCACGCAAATCGGCATACAGCGCCTGTCTTGGGGCATACAATGTATTGATGCCATTTTACTGACGCACTACCACGCCGACCACTGCTCCGGGCTGCCGGGGATGCTGCTTGCCATCACCAAAGCCGGGCGGACAGCGCCGCTGCACATCTACGGCCCGATTGGGCTGGAGCGCGTAGTCGCCGGGCTGCGGGTGATTGCGCCGTCGCTGAGCTGCCCCATCGTGCTGCATGAAATCATCGACGATTATTCGCCGTTTGCCGCCATTGGGCTGATGATAACGCCCTTTCCGCTCAGGCATGAGATGCCCTGCATCGGCTACCAGTTTCATCTGCCGCGTCCGGCGCTGTTTGACCCCATCCGCGCGCGGGCGCAGGAGATTCCGGTGAAGCTGTGGAGCATCCTGCAGCGCGGCGAAACGGTCAGCATGGACGGGCAGACGTACTATCCGCATCAGGTGCTGGGGCAGCCGCGGCGGGGGATTACGTTCGTTTACGCGACGGACACGCGCCCTGTGCCGGGCATTGTGCGCATGGGACAGGACAGCGACCTGATGATTTTGGAGGGCATGTATGGCGCGGAGGAAAAGCTGCCTCTGGCACACAAAAACTGCCACATGCTCTTCCGGGAAGCGGCGCAGTTAGCGCGGGACGCCGGAACGAAGCGGCTGCTGCTGACGCATTTCTCCACATCCATCGAAACGCCGGAGGAATTTCTGCCGAACGCGCAGGCGGTGTTTGCGGAAACGACGTGCGCAACGGACGGCATGACGCTGACGCTGCGTTATCCAGAGGAAGCATAATAAAAACTTCCGGTAAAGCTCAATAAACATGGGAGTGCACCGAAGGAGTCCAGAGGGCGATCGGAAAGCCCTCTGGAAGCATGGCGATTACCAGAAAGATAGAAAAAACAACTATGCCATCATAACAACTGCCATCAGCAAAATTGGAGGAATCATCACCATGCCAAGCGAATTGGAACGATTCAACGAGCGGATGCAAGCCTTCTTCGCGCCGCTGTGGCCGGGGGAGGAAAAGCCACTGGTGCTGGGCGAGGGGTGCAGTGAGCGCCCGCCCGTGATGCTCATCGGAGAAGCGCCGGGGGAACAGGAAGCCATGTCCGGGCGACCTTTTGTCGGCAAGGCAGGGAAGAACCTCGATGGCTTCTTGACGGTGCTGCAATTAAACCGTGAGGATATTTATATCAGCAACGTCGTGAAAATCCGCCCGACGAAGGTCAGCGAAAAAGGGCGTGTGTCCAACCGCACGCCGAACCGCGAGGAACTGGCGCTGTTCACGCCGTATTTGCTGGAGGAAATCCTGCTCGTGCAGCCGAAAATGCTCGTCACGCTGGGGAATACCGCGCTTCACGCGCTGCTTGGCGCGAAAAGCACCATCGGGGCGTGTCACGGGCAGGTGCTGACGGCACACGTTCAGGCGGACAAGCAGGCGGGGGATTTCCCGCTGTTCGCGCTGTATCATCCGGCGTCGATTATCTATAATCAGAAGTTAAAAGACGTGTATCAGGCGGATTTGGAGCGGCTGCACGGCGTGCTGGCGAGCGAGTGACAATTCAGACGAAAAAATGTATCTTTGAGACAAAAAGCATAGCCAAACGGCGAAAAAACTGCTATACTCAAAGTATCAATTCACGCGGAAGGAGGTACGGGACGTGATAGACTTCATCATGACAAATCTGCCCATCATTGTCTGCTTTGTGCTGGGAATTGGGCTGTTGATTGTGGAAGCGCTGATGCCGGGGTTCGGTATCGCAGGCTTCAGCGGCATTGTGCTGGAGGTCGTCGCGCTGGTGCTGACGTGGCAGCAGCACGGCACGATGGCGACGCTGGGGATGCTGCTGATTGTGCTGTCCGTGCTGGCGATTGCGATTTCCACATCACTGCATTCGCTGACAAAAGGCAAGCTCAGCAAGAGCAGCATCGTCAACAGCCACACCGAAAGCACGGACGCGGGCTACCGCTCGGCGGAGGACATGCAGGTGTTTCTGGGGCGCGAAGGCACGGCGACAACCGCGCTTAGACCTACGGGGCTGGGCGAGTTCGACGGCGTTCGGCTGAACGTGGTCAGCGAGGGCGACTTCATCGAGAACGGGACGAAAATCCGCGTTACGCAGATTGAAGGCTCGCGCATCGTGGTCAAGAAGGTGTGAAAGACGGCGGAGCTTCCGCGGAAGGAAACGCTCTGGCGGCGGCTCATGCGGTACTTGGGAAGGAGCGAAAAGGAATGAAGCGGCTGACAAGCATTCTGCTGGCGCTGCTGATGCTGGTTGGCATGGCGCTGGCGGAAGAAACGCCGGACGCGGCGCTGGGCGACTGGTACGCACTGCCCTCGGACGAGACGGTGCTTCGCCTGACGCTCCGGGAGGACGGAACGTTCTTCTTCGGCACGGAGGGAATCAGCGGCATAGAAGGCAAATGGCGCAAGACGACGGATGGCGAATACAATCTGGCGTACACCAATCGGTCATCAAGTCTGCTGGATGTCATCATGAGTATGGTGGATTCGCAAGCCCCTGCTCCAGACATGACGATGACGGCGCGGCTGACGGAAAGCGGCCTTGATGTTTTCTATGGCAGCACAGCAGAAGGTGCAGTGGTACACATGGCGCGGGACGCGGAAGAACTGCGGACGGAACGAACGCCCCGGACAGACACGCCGCTGGAAGCATTCGCGGGGACTTGGACGATGGAAACCATGTTCCTCGGCGCGATGCAGCTGACGTATACCCCGGACATGGGCGAACGTCAGGTGTTCTGCACGATTGACGGCTTGACGATGTTTCCAGGCGCGGGTCTGGAAAGTTTCCCGGAAGGGACGAACTTCCCACTGACGTTCGAGGACGGTGTGCTGCACACAACCATTCCTATGCAGATGACGGAGGAAGAAACGCTGGACTTCGACCTGACATTCTTCCAGACGGCGGACGGCAGCCTGTACGCGACGCTGCGGTTGAGCGATGTACCGGACAATCCGGAGACGATGTTCCTGCTGGTTCCGATGGAAAAGGAGTGACGGATGATGAAGCGGCTGACAAGCATTCTGCTGGCGCTGCTGATGCTGGTTGGCATGGCGCTGGCGGAAACGTCAGATGATACGTTACTGGGCGACTGGTACGGGCTGTGGGCGGATACGCCGTTTCACCTGATGCTGGCAGAAAACGACGAGTTCCAGATGTCGGCAGGTGATTTTTCCTGCGCGGGGCGCTGGTGGCAGACGGAGGATGGCGACTACTACTTGGCATCGCCGGATATGATAGGGGGCATGCTGCTGCGCGAGACGGGAAGCGGCTTGGCGTTCCGCTTCAAACAGATGGAGGACATGGAGATTCTTCTGGCGCGGAGCATGGACGAATGGACAACACCGCTTGTCGTGCGCACGGACACGCCGTTGGAAGCATTTCAGGGCACATGGGCAGTTGAAAGCGCCCGCAATGGCTCTGAACGTATGCTGAATCTGGAACCGGATGAGGATGGCACGCCGCAGATGCTCTGCACGGTGGCGGGCACGGAAATCACCCTGCACCCAAATCAGGAGAACGCGCCGGACATCACCGCTACGGCGACATGGGAGAACGGCATACTCCGCACGGGCGCTTTGTCGGGCTGGGGCGAGCAGGGAGAGAAAGCCATCATCACTATCTTCCAGACGGAGGATGGCGGCATGTATGCTACGCTTGAAATTAGCGTGGCGGATATGTCCGGTACGTTAACGCTCACACTGATTCCGGTAGAGTAACACGTTTCCCCCAATCAACACGCGGAAACTGCATGAAGAAGTAACCAACTGAATTGCGAGAATGGGTCAAGGGGGGACTTCGTCCCGTTTCCTTTGTCCCTTGTGGAGTTCAGAGGCAAAGCCTCTGGTGGAGTGAAGGGGCAACGCCCCTTCGGAAGGAGGATTTTCATCATGGATGGCAATATGGCAATGATTCTGGGTATTATCGCTGTGGTGTTTGTGGTGGTGTGCGTGTTCCTGTCGTTCGTGCCGCTCGGACTGTGGATTTCCGCGCTGTCCAGCGGGGTGCATGTGTCGATGGGCGCACTCATCGGCATGAAGATTCGCCACATTAAGCCGCATCGCCTCGTGCAGCCGCTGATTAAGGCGAACAAGGCGGGTCTGGGGCTGAACATCTCCCAGCTGGAAACGCACTTCCTCGCCGGCGGCAACGTTGACCGCGTGATTAACGCCCTGATTGCGGCGCAGCGCGCGAACATCCCGATGGCGTTCGAGAAGGCGTGCGCGATTGACCTCGCGGGCCGTGACGTGTTCGAGGCGGTGCAGATGTCCGTCACCCCGAAGGTCATCGAAACCCCCGTCGTTGCCGCAATCGCGAAGGACGGCATTGAGCTGCGTGCCAAGGCGCGCGTCACCGTCCGCACGAACATCGACCGTCTGGTCGGCGGCGCGGGCGAAGAAACCGTTATCGCGCGTGTCGGCGAGGGCATCGTGACCACTGTCGGCTCGGCGGAAACGCACAAGCAGGTGCTGGAGAATCCTGATCTGATTTCCCGCACGGTGCTGTCCAAAGGCTTGGATGCAGGCACGGCATACGAAATTCTGTCCATCGACATTGCCGACGTGGATGTCGGCCGCAACATCGGCGCGCAGCTGATGATGGATCAGGCGGAATCCGACCGCCGCGTTGCGCAGGCGAAGGCGGAGGAACGCCGCGCCATGGCTGTCGCGCACGAGCAGGAAATGAAGGCCGCCGTGCAGGAGATGCGTGCGAAGGTCGTCGAGGCGGAAGCCGAAGTTCCGAAGGCGATGGCGGCTGCCCTGCGCGAAGGCAAGCTCGGCGTGATGGACTACTACCAGATGCAGAACACGATTGCGGATACCTCCATGCGCGATTCCATTGCCAAGGCGAGTGCGCCGCAGAGCACGCCCACGCACAGCTTGGAGAAGAAGTAAGCCGCTGCTTGACCGAAAGGAGGGGCAGCAATGTCAATATCATCCTATTTGGCGCTGATTATCATCGTGATTGTCATCAACGCGTTGAAGAGCGCACAGAAGAAGAAAGAAGCCGAGGAAGCGCGCCGGATGCCGACCGCGAAGGCGCAGCAGCCGAAGCAGTCCGCGCCGAAGGTGCACAGTCAGCCGACTGTGCCGACGCCCGCGCCGATGCCCGCCCATGCACACACGACCGTCCATGCCGCGAAGCCGAAGGTGCATGAGCATCTGGCGGCGGAGTGCGACCTGGATGCGGAACTGCAGGGGAGCATAGGGTACGACAGCCCGGAAGGACGCGACAAGTGCCACGAGGACGAACTGTTCCCGGCGCACGAGAAGCGCCCGGAAGCGCCGCACGAGGAGGTGCGGTCCGGCTTGAAGCTGGATTTCAGCCCGAATGCGATGGTGCAGGCGATGGTGATGCAGGAGGTGCTGACGCGCCCCTGCGAGAGAAGGAAACGCTGATAAGCACAGCCCCTCTGCTATCGGTGATTGATGGCAGAGGGGTCTCCGTCGCAGGGGTTTCGCGCCCACAGGCGCGAAGTCCCTGCGTAACACGCGCATATAGCATGAAATCGCGCGCAACTCAATCGCGCGAATGGGTCAAGGGAGGAACTCCCTTGAAGGAAGGTGAACACCCATGGAGACACCAATCCGCGTGGTCATCGCGGACGATAATGCCGATATGCGGCGCATCGAACGCATGATGATCAGCCGCGCAGAGGGTTTTGAAATCGTGGGGGAGGCGGAGGACGGCGTGCAGCTGCTCACCCTTGTGGAGCAGGAAAAGCCCCAGCTCGTTTTCCTCGATGTCGAAATGCCCGGCAAAACCGGCGTGGAGTGCGCGCGGGTGATACAGGACATGAACCCTGCGATTGTGCTGATTTTCGCGACGGCACACGATGAGTATATGGGCGACGCCTTTGAGGTGTACGCCTTCGATTACCTGCTCAAGCCCTTCAAGAAGGAGCGCGTGATGCAGACGCTCGAACGCGCGAAGAAGCGCATCCGCCATCAAACCGACGGTGAAACGCCCCTGCCCGTGCACCCCACGCCCCACCCGGTCAGCGGACGGCTGATGCTCCACCATAAGGATGGCGTGTCGTTCCTGAATGTCAGCGACATCGTGCTCGTGCAGCGTGAAGACCGCACGACCGTGTTTTACACCGCGTCCGGCGAGCGATATGTTACGTCCGATTCGCTCTCTGACACGGAAGCACGGCTTGACTCATCCATCTTCTTCCGCTGCCACAAAAGCTACATCATCAACCTCAACCACATCAAAAACATCACCCCCTATGGGCGCTGGACGTACATCGTCCATTTGCAGGGGACGGAGCAGGACGCGCTCATCACGCATGAAAAGTACGAGGAATTGGAGAAAATGTTCTCCTGACCTGCTTGACAAGATTGGTGCGCTGTGCTATCATAGAAATGCGGTTAGAAAACACTAACCGCAAATTTTTGACCGGATGGTTAGCGAAAACTAACCGCAAGGAGGAAAACATGAAGCACCCTGTGAAGAAAATCATTTCCCATCTGCTGATGTTCGCCCTTGTGCTGTGCGTGGCGATTGCGCCCAGTCTGGCTGAGAGCAAACCCGATTGCCTGCAAACGATCAGCGGGGAAAACGGCACGACGTACAGCAATTTGTTCGATGTGATTTTGTCTGACGACTACGACAGCGTGTGGGAAGAACACTGCAAGGCGATTGTGGGCGAGGAGAACGCGGCAGAAGCAGTCGAGATGCTCAAATCCTTCATCAGCGGCGACGTGTATGGCGACGACGCGGTGGCGCTGTACGGCGACGGCTCGGAGGGCTTCATCTTCGACTGCTGGTATTTGAACGATGTCAAGTCCTTCACCATGAACGGCGACGAGATTACCATCAATAAGCTGGATGGCACAAGCGAAACGCACAAGTACCGCTGCATCGGCACCTACCAGATTGGCGCGGACGAAACGATGACATGGGGAGGCGAGACATTCTGCCCGGCGTTTGACTGCGAGGTGTATCAGGCAACTGACGATGCGGGCGACTTCACCTACTTCTTTTTCCGCGACGACACGATGGAAACGACCTACCACATCGAGTTCCGCTATGGCAGCGATTTGGCGGCGCTTCAGCAGTACATGAAGGGGCGGTATGCCTACTGGCTGGCAGCTGGCATCGACGCGAACGCTGACGCGGAAACGATTGACAACGTGATCGCACTCTTCTGCACCGAGAACCTCAGCGCGGAAGAATAATCGGTATCAAAAAAAGGCGGAAATCCATAGCGATTCCTGCCTTTTTGCGTTTTGGGGATTACACCGCGCCGATATCCGCCTGCCACATGGCGAACACGTTGTCTGCCGATTCGCCGTTTGCAATCTCGGTGATGTAGTCCACCATCTCTTCCATCGTGTCCAGCGCCAGCGCCGTGTATGCCAGCACGTTGTTGCGATCCCAATCGGTGATGTTCTCCGGGTCAACAGAGAGGAAAATCTCGTACGCCGCGTACCACACGTTGTCCGACTTGATGACCATCAGCTTGCCGACATACAGCGTGCTGTTGACCCTGTTGAAGAAGGAAATCACCTGCGGCACAAGCGCCTCATCAAGCGGATTGGAGTAGCTGACGTTGATGGTGACGGCATCGCTGTACGCGTCAAAGATAACATCCGCGTCGCCCAGCGAGTTCTTGTCCAGCGCATAGCCAAGATAAATGCGGTAGCTTTCCTCGTCGGCGGTCATCTCCAAATCGACCGACTTCAGCTCATCCAGCAGCATGTTGTAGAGGTTCTGGCAGGCGGCGTCATCATCCGCCAAGGAGAGCGTCGGCACAAGTGCCAGCGCAAGCACAAGCAGCAGAGAAAACAGCTTTTTCATCAGGAAAGCCCTCATTTCCGGCGAAATTCGCCAAGTTTCTTCCATTATAGCATGGGTCAGTGCGACGTGCAAGGGATTTTTGCGGTCATTCCGCTGACGAATCGGCATACCACATAGCAAACACGTTTTCGGGCGTTTCGCCGTTTGCCAGTTCGGTGATGTAGTCGACCATTTCCTCCATCGTGCCCAGCGCCAAATACATGTACGCCAGCACGTTTTCGCGCGCCCATGTGCTGATATCATCCGGATTCGCCGACACAAAGATTTCGTACGACGGATGCCACCCGTCGCTGGACTGACTGACCACCATCTTGCCGACATAAACAGCGCAGTTGATGTCGTTGAAGAGGGAAATCACCTGCGGCACAAGCGCCTCGTCAATAGGCTTGCCGTAACCAACACCGATAGTGAAACCGTCGCTGTGCGCGTCAAAGATGACGACGGCGTTGCCCAGCGCGTTCTTCTCCAGCATATAGCCCAGATAGATGCGGTTGATATCGTCGTAGGGGGTCATCGACAAATTGGCTGCCGTCAATTCTTCCAGCAGCATGTTGTAGATGTTCTGCGTCGCGCCGCTGCTTTCATCCGCGAAGGAGAGCATCGGCACGAGCGCCAAGGAGAATGCCATCAGCAGAGAAAGCAGCTTTTTCATCAGGAAAACCCTCATTTCCGGCGAAATTCGCCAAGTTTCTTCCATTATAGCATGGGTCAGTGCGACGTGCAAGGGATTTTTGCGGTCATTCGCCCCAAACGTCCGACAGCCACATGGCGTACACATTCTTCGGCGTTTCGCCCTTCTCCAATTCTGGCAGATAGTCTGTCATCTCTTGCATGACGTAAAAGGCGTTGAAGGTGTAATCCATCACGCACCCGCGATCCCACGCGTCAATGTCCTCCGGATTGATGGACATGAAAACCTCGTAAGCGGGATACCAGTCGCCGTCAATGTCCAACAGCATCATTTTGCCGACATACAGGCTGTTGTTGAGATAGTTGAAGAAAGTCAGTACGTCCGGCATCATGGCTTCGTCAATTGGCAGTTCGTAGCTGACGTTGATGGTGCAGCCGTCCTCGTAGGCGGTGATGCGCACCACCGCGTCACCGTAAGTGTGCTTGCTGAGCGGATAGAAGAACATCACCTCGTAATCATCGTCGTAGCGGGTGAAATCAGTGCCGTCCACCTGCTTGAGAATCATTTGGTAAATATAATTGGCGGCAATGCTGTGCTCGGCAAGGGAAAACATCGGCAGAAGGCAGAGCACAAGCATCAGCGAAAGCAGTTTCTTCATCAGCAATCCTCGTTTCCGGCGAATTTTCTTCATTATAGCATGACGGACTGCGCCGCGCAAGTATCATCCGCGGCATAATGGGGCAGAATGACCGCGGAGGATGAGAATATGCTGACGATTTTTCTGCGTTCGGTGATTTTGTATGCCGCGTCCCTGCTGGCGATGCGCGCGATGGGCAAGCGGCAGGTGGGGCAATTGCAGCCGTTTGAGCTGGTCGTGGTCATCATGATTGCGGAGCTGGCGGCGACCCCGATGGGCGGTGTGGGCATTCCGATTCTCTACGGCTTGCTGCCGATGGCGGCGCTTGTCGTGTGCCATGGGCTGCTGACGGCGCTGTGCATGAAGTCCGAGCGCGTGCGGGTGTGGCTCTGCGGGCAGCCGACGGTTCTGGTGCGCAACGGCGTGATTTGCGAAAAGCAGCTGCGCGCCTGTGCGGTGGATTTGAACGACTTGATGGAAGCCATACGCGCCGGCGGCATCCTTGACCCGCTGGAGGTCGGCACGGCGGTACTCGAACCGGGTGGGAACATCTCCGTCTTTCCGAAGGCGGACAGCCGCCCGCTTATGCCCAGCGACTTGGGCAAGATGCCGCCGAAGGAGGGGCTTCCGCTGCCGCTGATCTTGGACGGCGAAGTGCAGACGGAAAACCTGCAGCGCGGGCAGTTGAGCCTCAGCTGGCTGATGGGGCAGATTCGCGCGCTGGGGTTTGAGGGCGCGCAGGACGTGCTGCTGCTGTGCCTGAACACGCAGGGAATGCTGCTGGCGCAGGGGAAGGGGCGGACGCAGGTGCAGACGCATCAGGCGCTGCCGCCGCAGAAGGTGGTGTGGTGAATGAAGACCGGGGTGTGGATTTCGCTGATTCTGCTTGCGCTGACGATTGGGCTGGGCGTGTGGAGCGGGGAAGAAGTGCGCGCGCTGTCCGAGGAATACGCGGCGAGCACTGAGGAACTGCGGACACTCGCGGAAGCGGAGAATTGGACGGGCGCGGAGGCTGCGCTGCAAAAATGCCAGAGCGTGTGGAAACAAAAAGTGCCGTGGCTGCAAACGCTCATCAATCATGATGATGTGGATGCAGTGACCACGGCACTGAAAAAAATCGAAGCAGGGATTTCGTCGCGCGAACTGCCCTTGTGTCTGGAGGCGTGCGCCGAATTGGGGGAACACGCCGAGCATCTGTATCACCGCGATGCGCTGACATTGGGCAATGTGTTGTAAGCACCACGGGTGCTTCATGGCTAAACACGCGGACACAGCATGAAGAAGTCACCCACTCAATCGTGCGAAAGGGTCAAGGGACAACGTCCCTTGCAGAGGCGAAATCCTTTACGTTCCCGACTGCACGGTAATCAAGTGAATTTCCGGCTGGCAGAATAACCGCGCCGGAAGTCCCGTTGTGCCGACACCGCGCGAAATCAGCAGCCACGAACGGTTCTCCAGCAAAAGACCGCTCTCGTAGCGCGACGGTACGCCGTTGAAGTTGAACGCTTCTTCCAGAAACGGAATCTGCCCGCCGTGCGTGTGCCCGAACAGCCCCAAATCAAACCAGTTCCCGCGTCCGTTGCGGTCGGTCAGGAGGAGCGAGGACGAAATCACCGACGGGTTGTGCGCCAGAAAGATGACGAAATCCTTCGAGTTGACTTGCGCCGCCACGCTCTTCGCATCGTCCATCTCCGTGCTGACGTCGTCGATGCCTGCAATGTAGATGTCGCTCGTGCCGATGCGCAGGGTCGCGACTTCATTGCACAGCAGCGTCACCCCCGCTTTGGACATTTTGTTCCGCAGTGTGGATGGCTCCTCGTCCTTCTCCAACGGGCTGCGGTCGCATTCGCCCACGACGGCGTACACCCCGTAGTTGCTCGAAATGCGCCGCGGCAGATTCTCGAAAAACGCCGCCGCTGACCACTTGTCGCGCGCGTAATCGCCGCCCAGCAGCACAATGTCCGCATTCAGCGCATTGATGCGGTTGATGAGCGACGACAGCCGCGCGTCCGAAAACATCTGTGTCCCGTAGTGGATGTCGGAGACGTAGACGATGCGCAGCTGCCCAATGCTCGCAGGCAAATCCTCGCAGGTGATGGCGGTCTGCGTCGTCCGCAAGGTGTACGGCTCGACAAACGGGTACAGCACGCACAGAATCAGCCCCAGAATCACCAGCCGCTTTGTCCACCGCCGCCGCTTCTCGCTCTGCGGCTGATACGCGCCCGCCCGCTGGGAGACATAGGGTTCGTCGTTGTCGCCGGGAAAGAGCCAGCTTTTGCGCATGGCGGAAACCTCCTTTGTCGGGGGGACATCATCAAAACAGCTTCGGAAACAATCAACGATGGGAGCGGAAACCGAAGGGTGGAGGGGTAATCGGAACCCCTCCTCGCGCCTGCAGGCGCGAAATCCCTGCTTACGCCAGCAGCAGCATCAGCGGCAGCGTCAAAATCGAGAATGCTGTTGACAGCGCCACCCCGCGCGATGCCAGCGAATTGTCGCAGTGGTACATTTCACTCTGCATGGCCGTCGTCGCCGCGCAGGGCATGGCGGTGCAAATGTACAGTACGCTCACCACCGCCGCGGGCAGACCCGTGAAGCGCAGCAGCAGCACCGCCGCCGGGAAGATAATCAGCCGCAGCGCGCACGCCAGCAGCAGCTTCCAGTCCTGCAGGTGTGCGAAGCGAAGATCAATCAGCCGCGCCCCGATGACGAACATAGCAAGCGGCGTCGTCACATTGCCCATCATCGACAGCGCGTCGTTGATGAAACCCGGCAGCCGCCAGCCCGTCAGGAACAGCACAAGACCAACAATCACCGCAATCAGCGACGGGTTTGTCAGCAGCTTCTTGGGCTGAATCGCGCTGATGCCGCCGAAGAAGAACGAGCCGAACGTCCAGCACATCAGGTTGAACGCGCCGACGAACACGACGGCGTAAATCAGCATATCCTCGCCCAGCGTTGCAATGACGACCGGGTAGCCCATGTAGGCGCTGTTGGACAGCATGGACAGGTTCGTCAGCACGCTGCGGCGCTCGTTCGGCTCGCTGCGGTAGAGGAAGTAGGCAATCAGCCCGCTCAGAATCATGATGGCAAGGCTGATGAAGAACACGAGAATCAGGTCATGAATCAGCTCCGGGCTGGCGTCCTTCTGCAAGCCGTAGAGCGTCAGGGCGGGGAGGGCGAAGTAGAGAACAATTTTGTTGAGCGTGGAAATGCCGTTTTCGTCAACGAGCTTCCCCTTCGCCGAGAAGAAGCCGCAGAAAATCAGCAGAAACAGGGTGATAACCTGCAAAAAGACAGCCATAAATTACATCCTTTCTGAAATGCGTATTGACAAGCGCAAGTCGATATTGTACACTATTTCAGAAGAATGTCAAGGGAATCATAGCATATTTCCTTGAAAAATGGAGGAAGAAAAAATGGCTGATTTCCGCACCTTTGACCCCTGCAATCTCCTTGCGCCCGTTCCGGCGGTGATGGTTAGCTGCCGTGCGCCTGAAGCAGATGCCAAGCCCAATATCGTTACTGTCGCGTGGGTCGGCACGGTCAACAGCGAACCGCCGATGATGTCCATTTCGGTACGCGGCAACCGCTTCAGCCATGACCTGATTGCAAAGAGCGGCGAGTTTGTGGTGAATCTGGTGGATGAAGCCCATTGCAAGGCGCTGGATTTCTGCGGCGTCCGGTCGGGGCGCGACGTGGACAAGTGGCAGGAGTGCCATCTCACGCCCATGCCCGCGCTGAACATGGATTATGCCCCCGCGATTGCCGAAGGCCCGGCGTATCTGGCGTGCAAGGTAGTGCAGCAGCTGGAACTGGGCAGCCATACGATGTTCGTGGGCAAAATCGTCGGTGTGCAGGTGCGGGACGATCTGTTCGCGGCGGACGGTTCGCTGCATCTGGAAAAGGCGGGGCTGGTGACGTACACGCACGGCACATACCAGAAGGCGGCGGATGTGCTGGGCTTCTTCGGTTACTCCGTCGCGCGCCCGGAGGTACTCAAGCGGCGGATGGACGCACTGACGAAGTAAATCCAATTCCAAGGGGGCGGAAGCCCTCTTTTTTGATGCGCTGTTTTCCGCTGATTAGGCGTCTTGGCGGACGAGCAAATCCACCGTGCATGGTGTATCTTCCTATATAATATAGGAAGAAACTCGCTCAATGGCGCGCGTCCCAGTCCTCCCGCAGCATCGCCCACAGCTCCACGTCGTGGAAATTGCCCTTGTTGAACACCTTGCCGCGCAGTGTCCCTTCGTGGCGCATACCGCATTTTTCCATCACGCGCCCGCTGGCGGGGTTGTCGCACTCGTGCATCGCCTCGACGCGGTGGAGGCGCAGGACGGTGAAGCATTCGCGCAGCACTGCCGTCAGCGCTTCGGTCATCAGTCCGCCGTTCCAGCAGGAGCGGGCGAGCGAATAGCCGAGCTCCACCACGCTGTCCGCGTCGCTGTAACTCATGAAGCCAATCGTGCCGACGACGCGGTTCGTTTCGCGCAGCACGATGCCCCAGCTGGACGGCGCGCCGCTGTGGTACTGGCTGATGATGTAGCGCAGGCAGCCGCGCGTATCCGCCATCGACTTGTGCGCATCCCAGAGAACATGCCGAGCGACTTCGGGGTCGCGGGAGTAAGCGAACATATCCGCCGCATCGCGCATCGTCAGCGGACGCAGGAGCAGCCGGTCGGTCGTCAGGCGCGGCAGGGACGCGAAGTAATCCGCTGCGGGAATCGGCTCATTCGGCGGATTGCGGTGGGAGAGCCATTGCCCCAGCTTTTCATACATGGCGGAAGAAACCTCCGATGATATGCGGCGAAAACGGCGCAAGCGGCACAGGGGGATTCCCTTGCTGACAGCCGACAACAAGCAGATACACACCCAGCGCCAGCATGAGCAGCATCAGCAGCAGAAAGAGAACATACAGGGGATGACGCTGCTTTTTTCCAGCCATAAAGCACCTCCGTCAGCGAAATTTTCCGAAAAAACGCGCAAAAATCCGTCCACACGATTGCAATTTGATGAAATATTTGTTACAATAAGCGTGGATGGAACAGAACGCGCGTTTCGCACGTTTATTGTTTGCAGGGGGCGGACAGCAGCTGCTGTACCATCAGGAGCGCCAGCGCGGTCTTGCCGTCGCGGAACGTGCCGTCCATCACCTTCTGTACCGCGTCAGAAAGCGGCATCCGCAGTGTGCAGACGAACTCATCCTCATCCGGATGCGTCTTTCCAGCGTGCAGCCCCGTCGCCATGTAGAGGTGGATGCGCTCGTTGCAGAAGCCGGGGGTCGTCTCCAGCACGGTCAGCTTGCGCCAGTGGTCGGCGGTCAGCCCGGTTTCCTCGCTCAGCTCGCGCTGGGCGCAGACGAACGGGTCTTCATCCGCCCCGTCAAGTTTGCCCGCCGGAATTTCCAGCGTCAAGCGGCCAACGGCGATGCGATGCTGGCGGACGAGAATCACGTTCCCGTCATCATCCAGCGCGACAATGCCTGCCGCGCCCGGATGGCACGCCACCTCGCGCAGGGCGGTTTCGCCGTTAGGCAGGCGCACATGCCAATGCTCAACGCGGATAATCTTGCCGGGGAAAACGACTTTCCCATCCAAATACTCTTCCGTCAGCTGCTTGTCGTCCATCATGGTCAATGTCCTCCTCAATAATGGGATGATTTTCGCCATAGTGATTCGACAAGAGACGCAAAAAATCCTGCGAATCGCAAGGAAAAATGCGGCAGGGTGCGGAAGATTGACAAACCGCGCCGCTGCGGTATAATAGAATGGCATCAGGCCCGCAAAGGGCAGGAGCAAGGAGGAAACCCAACATGAGAAAATCCGGCGTCAAAGGTCTTGGCCGTCTGCTGTCTGTGCTGATGGTGGCGGCGCTGCTGATGACAACCGCGATGGTTCCGGCGCTGGCGCTGGATCGCTGGGAGGACGTCGTCGTGTCCGTCATTTGGACGGATTCGCAGGGTCAGCAGCAGACAACGCAGGCGTTCCCCGTGCCTGACAGCGCGGAACATGCGTATTGGGCGACGCTGGATGCGTCCGCCCTTTTCAGCACGGTTCAGGTGCAGGTTGTATCGTCTGACCCGGCGTATACCTTCTACTTGAAAGATTATGCGTCGGAAATCATGTGGACGCAGGATGCGACTGCCCTTGACCCGATGTATTCGTATGAGGTGGATTATTACTGCAACAGCGTCTATGAAGGGATGTTCCCGCTGTACCTCTCGTCGCAGGGAATGCCCGAAACGCCCGCGCAGGAGAGCGTCAACGTGCCGGTGTACTATGTGACGGAGGATGGCCAGCAGCTGGATTTCCAGTACGCAAGCTGCCTGACGAACGCGACTACCCAAGTGTACGCCAATTCCAGCGTTGTGCCGTGGGATTATCTGCTTGTCAAACCTGCGTCCGGCGTGGTGGATGTGTTTGTGGACAGCATGGGCAACGCGTCGCCGAGCGAGGTGCGCTTTGTCTACGCCGTGCCGGAGCAGCCGACCGAAGCGCCGACGGAAGTGCCCACCGAAGCCCCGACCGAGCCGCCCGTCATTCAGGCGGAAGTGACCGTGCTGTATCAGCTGGATGACAACGGCACGATTCTGGACACGCAGTATGTGATGCTGAATCAGGGCGACAACTATGTCACCGCCAATAGCGCGATGACTGCTGGGTATCAGCTTGTCGGCGAGGACACGGTGCATGTGTGGGTGGACAACGGCGGCACGGCGAGTGTGAATCCCGTTGTGTTCCACTATGCCACGCCGCAGCCGGTAACATCCAACATCGACGTGTTCTACTATCACGAGAACGGCACGCTGCTGGACCAGCAGTCGCAGCCGCTGACCGAGGGCGTGAACTACATCTATGCCGCCAGCGACCGCGTGGGCGGGTACGACCTCGTCAGCGAAAATCCGCAGACGGTCACGCTGCGTCCTGACGGTACGACCGACTTGGCGAGTGTGTCCTTCTTCTATGCCGACCCGCAGCCGACCGAAGTGAACGTGCCCGTGCACTACCTCAACTCCGAGGGTGAGCCTGTTGCGATGGACGACACGCTGACGCTGGGCGAGGGGACACACCTTGTGACGGCGAATCCGCAGGGCATGGCGGACGGCTATGTGCCGATGCCCGGCACGGAAAGCACGGTGGAAGTGAACGTTTCCGGCGGTATCGCGACGCCGAGCGAGGTGTATTTCTACTATTATATTCCCACGACGGAAGCACCCGCAACCGAAGCGCCGACCGATACCCCCGCGCCGACGGACACGCCCGCCCCGCAGACGATGCCGGTGGCGATTCACTACTTCGACATGAGCGGCGTGGAAATTGCCGACCCGGTGGTGAAGGAACTGCTGCCGGGGACGTACCCGATGATTCCGGAGCGCGAAATCCCCGGTTACGAGCTGGACAGCACGCTGACGCAGTTTGACCTGACGGTGGATGCGAACGGCACGCTGTACATGGACGGCGAAGAAATTCCGGCGGATGCGGTCGGATTCTACTATCATCCGGTGCAGACCCCGACGGAAGTTCCCGCGACGGAAGCGCCGACGGACACGCCTGCGCCCGCAACGGACGTGCCTGCAACGGACATTCCGGCGACCGAAGCGCCGACCGATACCCCCGCGCCCGCGCAGCAGTTCGTGACCGTCACCATCCGCTACTACAACACGCTTGGCGAGGAGATTGCCGACGCAAGCGTGGCGGAGCTGATGCCGGGAACGTACCACGTCACGCCCGCGTATGACAGCATTCCCGGCTACGAGCTGGAAAGCAGCTGGACGTCGTTCGACCTGACGATTTATGCGGACGGCACCATTGCCATCAACGGTGACGAAGCGACGGCGGAAGACCTTGCGTTCTATTACCGCCCGGTTCAAAGCGCTGCGACGGATGTTCCCGTGACCGAAGCGCCCACGAATACGCCGATTCCGACCGAAACGCCGACCACTGCGCCCACTGAAGCGCCGATTCCCGTCGGGCAGCCGGTCAACCGCTACGCGACCATCAACGGCAATCGAGTGGCGTTCCGCAGTGAGCCCTCGACCAGCAAGAGCAACACGGTCATCAAGCGCTTGGCGAATGGCTCGAACGTCTACGTCGTCAACGAAATGCTGAATGACAAGGGCGAACGGTGGAGCGTCGTCATGGTGGATGGACAGAGCGGCTACATCATGAGCGAATACCTGAACATCATGACGCAGTCGGAAAGCGACGCGTATGCCGCATCCACCGGCGCAACGCCTGTGCCGACGGCAACGCCGATTCCGACCAACACGCCGGTTCCGACCGAGACCCCGACGGCGATTCCGACCGAAATTCCGACGGAAGTGCCGACGGCAACCCCGACCGCCGCGCCGCAGAACGCGACCATCACCATCCAGTATCTGGACAGCTACGGCAGCCCGGTGGCGAACGCGCAGTCGATGACGCTCGCCCCCGGCACATACACCCTGCGCCCGATGCCGACGAATTTGCGGGATGGCTATGAGCTGATTCCCGGCAGCGAGCAAATCACCCTGACTGTTTTCCAAGACGGCACGCTGAGCATGGATGCGGCGGATATTGCCTTCTGGTATCGTCAGGTGGCAACTGCCGTACCGACGCAGACCCCGACCGAGGCTCCGACCCCGACGCCGACCGCTGTGCCGTACGAGGGCTATGCCGTCACCACGCGCGAAACCGAAATGCGCACCGGCATCGGCACGGGCAACTATGTCATGGCGACGCTGCAGGCGAACGTGCTGGTGTATGTGAATAGCCAGCTGAGCACGGCGGGCGAAAAGTGGGACATTGTGACCACGCTGGAAGGGACATCCGGTTATGTGCCGGACGCGAACCTCCGCTACGTCACCGACGCACAGGCGCAGGTGTACATTCAGCAGTGGAACCAGTCCCGCAGCACGCCCACGCCCAGCCCCACGCCGTACCTGACGCCTGTTCCCGCGCAGGAGATGGGCTACGCCTACGCCGTGGGCAACAACGTGCCGCTGCGGCAGATGGCGGGCGACTTCAGCGCGATTGAGGCGTACCTGATGCAGGGCGAAGTTGTCTACGTCTCCGGGCAGGATTATCTGGGCAGTATGCCGTGGCACCGCGTGCAGTATAATGGGCAGTGGGGCTATGTGCGCTATGACATGCTCCGCTTCATGACGCAGGCGGAAATCGAGGCGTACCTGAACAACCTGAACGCCACGCCCGCACCCACGCTTGTCACCACGCCCCAGCCCTACGACCCGACGAACTACTCCAGCTACGGCTATGTGACTACGACGACCTCGGTCAACTTCCGCCAGCAGCCCAGCATGAACGCGAGCCGCATCAGAAAGCTGTACAACTACGCGTTCTGCTTCGTCCTCGGCACAACGACCGGAACGGACGGCGAAACGTGGTATCATATCCGCTACAATGACCAAGAGGGTTACGTCAACGGAAAATACTTCCATTGGATGACGGTGGAGGAGCTGGAAGAGTTCCTGCAAAGCAGCGAGTACATTCAGGGCATCCAGAACAACACGACGGGGAATGCCACTGCAAAACCGACCAGCGGTCTGATTCCGGAAGAAGACAAGACCATCAACGACTGGAAGGGCAGCGGCGCAACGGTCAGCTATGTGCCGTGGCAAGGCTTTTCAACGCCCGGTCCGCTGACTTCGCCCACAATTGCCCCTACGCAGGAAACCGCCACGCCGACGCCTTCCGCTTCGCCCACACCGACGCTCGAACCGCTGCCCACCGCAGCCACGACGTACCCTGTGGTGAATGAGAGCGGCAACAGCGGGCTGGTTATCTTCATCGTGATTGCGGTCGTGCTGCTGCTGGGCGGCGGCGGATTCGCCTTCATGCAATACCAGAAGAAACAGCGTGAAGTTGCCATGAAGGCGGCACAGCGCCGCGCACAGGCAGCGCGCAATGCGGATCGTCCGGTTGCACGTCAGGCGGGCCAGCCGCAGCAGATGCGCACCGGCGCGTACACGACCCCGCAGCAGCGTCCGCAGACGAGCAATGGCGTTTCGCCCGTGCAGGTGCGCCCGGCGACATCCGTTCCGCAGACGCAGGACATGCAAAACCGACCGCAAGTCGGTTATCGCACGCCGATTCAGCCCCTGACGAAGCCGCAGGAGACCCCGTCCACTGCCGCGCCGAAGAGCACGACGACGATGGAGAATCCGTATGCGCGCCCGGTGGCGAAATCGGCAGAGGAAGCGCCGCGCCATCGTCGCCGTACAGATCAGTATCGCCAGGATGACGACAGCGCAAACCCGAATGGATAACAGAATATTTGGCAGGAGCAGCACGATTTGCGGGTTGCTCCTGCTTTTTTTTGTGAATCAACAATATTTTGCTGTTTTCTGTTTACCAAGTTTGGAATGTTACATTGAAAAAGACGAACGAATGGCGTGGAAACAAAGAAAAACCGGTCGAAGATTTGCGTACACTGAACGAAAATTACGAAAAATCGAGGAAAGCAACAGACAAAAGAATATTCCTATTACGATAGTTTTAACATGCAAATAACAATACTCAGGAAACTAACAATCCGTTAACAGGTGGAAATGACAAAATTGCCGCACGAAAGTATGGCAAAACACACAAAAATGCACCAGATGAGCATAATAAATGTTATTTTTCCGACTTGACAGTTGCAGATTTGATGGTATAATAAACCATGTAAGAACTCGAACGGTGATTTGCCGGAAATCTGGCGAATTACATATCGAGAAACAATAAATGAGTTACATGTGAAGGAGACGTGAACTGTGACAGAGAAGGAACTGCGGAAGCTGGGACGCGCGGAGCTGCTGGAACTGCTGCTGGAACAGGCACGGGAATTTGAAGCACTGGAGCAGCGGCTGAATGCGGCAGAAGCGGCGCTGCAAAGTCGGCAGCTGCAGCTGGAAACGTGCGGCTCGATCGCGGAAGCGTCGCTGAAGCTAAACGGCGTGTTCGATGCGGCGCAGAAGGCCGCGGAACAGTATCAGCAGAACGTTGAGCGGCTGTGCCAGGAGAAAATCAGCGCGGCAGAAAGCCAAGCGCAGGAAATCCTCGCGCGCGCAAAGAAAGCCGCCAATCAGCAGTAAAGAAACATGACAGAAGGGAGGGCGCGCAGGTGTCAGAAGACAAGAATCAGCAGAAAACGGGCAAACAATTGCTCAACGACACGCAGGAAGCGGCGGAACGCGCCCACCTGCTGCGGCAAATGAACCCCACATCCGCACAATTGGAAACGGAACTGAAGCATGAAAAGCGCAAGCACAGCTACAACCGCGCCCTGCGCAGCACGCTCTATACGCTGCTGGTGGTGGCGGCAGTCGCGGTGCTGATTGCAACCATGGTCATGCCCATCCTGCAAATCACCGGCACGTCAATGACGCCGGTGGTCGGGCAGGGCGAAATCACAATGGTCGTGCGCGGGTCAAATCCGCAGCGCGGCGATATTATCGCTTTTTACTACAACAATAAGGTGCTGATTAAGCGCGTTATCGGCCTGCCGGGCGAGTGGGTCAACATCGACGGAAGCGGCAACGTCTACATCAATGGCGAACTGCTTGATGAGCCGTACATCACCGACCGCGCGCTGGGCGACTGCTCCATCACGCTGCCGTACCAAGTGCCGGACGGGCGGTATTTTGTTCTGGGTGATCACCGCTCCACCTCGCGCGACAGCCGAAGCACACTGGTTGGCCCGGTGTCCGAAGAGCAGATTATGGGGCGCGTAACGCTCCGCATTTGGCCGCTGAACCGCTTTGGATTCCTGCAATAACGTAAGTACAATACAGCAAGAAGAGGAACACAGGTTCCAGAATCGGAGGATGCTGACATGAACCGCAAACTCATGGAATTAGCAGAAAAATACGTTGCGCAGCGGAAGCGCCGGATACGTCTGCTCAAGACGGTCACGGCGCTGGCACTCGTTGTCGCCATCTGCACGTCTTATGTGCTGATGATGCCGGGCCTGACGATGGCGGCGGAAACGTACTGCGGGCTGGAGGAGCATACCCACACGGCGGACTGCTATGTGGACGAGCTGACCTGCCTGATTTCCGAGCGCGAGGCGGAGACAGTCTTTACCGATATTATGCGCTGCAGCTTTGAGCCGCACCACCATTCCTCCGATTGCTACAATGCGCAGGGCGAACTCAGCTGCGGCTACTGGGATGGCTACATCCACGAGCATGACGAGAAGTGCTACGACAGCAACGGCGTTCTTATCTGCACGCTGGAGGAGCATCCGATGCACAAGCACACGGATGCCTGCTACAATTGGGAGAAACAGCTGATCTGCACGCTGCCGGAAAGCGAGGGGCACATCCACACGGATGCGTGCTATCGGGCAAAAGAACCGACTTGCGGTCTGTTTGAGAGCGAAGGCCATCAGCACACGGCGGATTGCGTGACGGAAACACGCACGCTGATTTGCACCGAGGACGTTGCGACGAACTCCGACATGCCGCATGTCCATGATGACAGCTGCTACGAAGTGACCCTGACGTACACCTGCGGCCTGACGGAAGGCGAGGGCGCGCATCACCATACGGATGCCTGCTATCCGACGACGGAAGAACCGACTTGCGGTCTGTTTGAGGGCGAAGGCGCACACACGCATGATGGTTCCTGCTACGAGATGGTGCGCGGCGAACTGAAATGCAAGCTCTATCCCGACCCGGCGAAAGTGCACACGCATTCCGCGTCCTGCGTCGATGCGAAAACCGGCTACTACACTTGCGGCTACATTCAGGTGCTGCGGCATCAGCATACGAATGAATGCATTGTGACGGTGACGGCGGAGGATTCCGGCCATCATCACACGGCGGACTGCTACGAACGCCACTATATCTGCGGCAAAGAAGAGCACACGCACACGGCGGATTGCTACTATGACCCGACCCCGAACCCCGATGCGACGGCAGCCCCCGAAGCGACAGCTGAGCCGACGGCAGCCCCCGAAGTGACAGCTGAGCCGACGGCAGCTCCCGAAGTGACGGCTGAGCCGACGGCAGCTCCCGAAGCAACGGCAACGCCCACGGAAGCGCCCACAACAACGCCTGCGCCTACGGAAGAACCGACGCTTGCGCCGACGGAAAACGCCGCCGAAACGGCTGCCCCGATGGACGAGCCGTCCCCGACACCTGCGCTTACGGTGATTCCGTCGATGGACGCTGATGCCGCGAAGCCGGACGACATGAAGATGCCGTCGCTTGGACTCGACCCGGGCTTCCTGATGATGGCGAACGAACCGCCTGCCGTCAGCGAGAGCGGCATGCAGATTACCAATATTACGGTATCGAACATCATACTTCCGGAAAATGCCAATGCGTACAACTATAGCTTCGCGGCGGACTTCAAGATTTCGGATGAAGCTATTCTGCGCCATGGCGAAGGCAACAAGATTATTATTCCGGCAGAGAATACGCATATCAAAACGGACAGCACTTCTGTCTGGGCGGGCACGGACGCCAAATTCAGCAATGAAAAGCCGGCGTTTAAATTCCAGTATAATCTCACAACGAAACAAGTTGAAATGTGGTTCACCGACGAGTATATGGACTTTGTCCGGAACAACCCCAGCCATGACGACCGCACCGGCACCATGAAGATGAGTGCCGAAATCCGCAAGGACGATGTTGAGAATCTGGGCAACGACGACCTGACCATCAAGTTCGGTGGCGCATCGACTACCGTGAAGTGGGAGGACATCGACAGGGGCAACAACTCCCTCCTCAGCGATTTGAGAACTTGGAAAAGCGGGGCTAATGTCAACTGGGAAAAAGGAACGATTGAGTATACCGTCAAAATCGAATCCACAAAGGGCACGAACGGCAAGAACGCGACTGCTCGAGACGTCATGACGGCGGTGAATAAGCAAATTGCCCTGACAAACATGACCGTCACGGAGGTTAAAACACACTCTAACTGGAGTCAGGTGCCTGCTGTTGGCTCTGCTTCGACAGAAATCAAAACGGACGGTACATGCGCCTGCGGTACGACGGGAACGCACATTCACTACGTTTATGCGAACACGACGGACGAAAGCGGCAAGGTCTATACCATGACGACGGACTATGTGCTGCCGCCGCTTTCGGCAAATGAAACATACGAAATTAAGTATGAATACACGTTCGACAAGGACGGAATGAGCGGTGAATACGATCAGCTGACAAATACTTTCGCTGCCCAGAGTGGCGGAAAGTGGGATCATTCCCAGAGCTCCTCTAACAGCAACCCTACTGACGTTCAGATTAGAAAGCTGCAAAAGAGCAGCGGGTACAACAGCAATGAGGGTTGCATTCAGTGGACGCTCACCGTCAACGAAAACCGTTTCAACATCAAGGACAAGACGCTGACGGACACGATGTTCGACCAGCTTGTGGACGAAAATGGAAGTCTGCTGTTTTCGAAGACGGACGGCAAGGGCTATGTGTCGCAAATCACGGCGAATAACACGCCTATCACCGCTGAAAACTACACGGATTACTTCACCGTGGAACCCGGCGCGGATGGCAAACCGCAGCTGAAATTCCAGGACACCACCGCTAAGATCGTAATCCAATACAAAACGCCGGTGGAAGCAACCGCGCAGGATCAACAGATTACAAACACGGCGGAATTCGACGGCGAACAAAAGACAAGCACCGCGACCGTAGGGCAGGACAAGCGTTACAATGTGGTGAAGTCGGTTGACGCGAGTATGCCGGCGGATCCGACGAAGAACGGCGAATACACCGATGGTCTGTATCCGGTAGCGTGGAACGCGACATACACCTTCCCGGCGACGAAGGATGTTCAGTATAAGCTGAACTTCGGCGATACGCTTGACAAGAAGGTGGAATGGAAAAACGGAATAGAAATCATGCAGCACTACATGACGGCGGCTCAGGCGCAGACATTGCTCAACGCCATCAAAGACCTCGATGTTGTGAAAAAGCATGATGCGCAGAATGTGCCGTATACCATTACGCTGCTGACCTGCGACAGTCAGGGCAAAAATGAAGGCACGATGGTGGTGTCTGCGGAAACGACGCTGACGGAAGGCTACTACTATGGTTTCCGGTTTGAAACGACGGGCGAAGGCGTTGTGCTGAACGACGCCAATACGGATGTGAACGCGACGACAAGCGTTACGCTCCCGTATCAGACGACCATCTATTTGGAACAGTCCCGCACGAGCGGGGTTGACTTCAAGAACACGGCTGTTAACGCGGGCAAAAACGGAGACGCGTGGTACAAGGCCGCCCCGAACGACCTGGTGGAGAAGAAGTTCGGCAACCATAATGCTGGTGATTTGAACGGACAGATCATCCATGAGAACGAGTTGTACTGGACGATTCTCCTGCGCAATGATGGCGTGGCGCACGACGAAATCACCCTGACCGAAACGCTCCCGCCGCACATTGTGGTGGAGTACATCGAATACGGCGGCTCGAGGCTGATTCTTAGCGAAACGGACAGCACGAAGATGACCGTTGTCAATAAGAAGCTGGACAATGCCGGTACGATTCCGGATGGCTATGAGGTCAGCAACGAGTGGGGCGAGCAGCGCATTTCCATCAAGGCTGATTTGACGACGGTGGGCGAAGGCGAGAACCGGCAGCAGAGAATCAACATCTCCATGAAGCCGAATGAGAATACCGGCGGTTCGGAAACGATTCTCAACGGCAAGGCGGATATGACCGTCAAGGTTCACTGCAAGATTGCCGACGACTTCCTGGCAACCGCAGTGAACGGCAGTTTGGCGCTGGGCGTGCTGAACAACCAGCTGGACGTGAAATACGACGCGGCGCTCTATCACAAGGAGCAGAAGACCGAGCTGACCTACGAGGAAGAGACGGTCGAGGCGGTGAACGTCCAGAAGGGCTACAGCGTCAAGGGCGGCGACCAGCAGGCGCGAATCACCTACACCATCGACATCAACCAGGCAGGCGCGGAGCTGAATCCGGCATCCAGCACGCTCAGGCTGACGGATACGCTGACCTATGACGTTCTTGGATTGGCTGGCGTGTATCCTTATCTGCGCAATGTGACGTTGGATGAAGGTTCCTTCAGGCTCTATGAGGCGTTGAAGGATGAAAACGGCAATCCGATTCTGGACGTTGATGAAAGCGGCAAGGGGCATCTGCTGCGCGGCGCAGAGATAGAGAAGTATCTCTGGAAGATGGAGTTCACGGAAACGGAGGAAGGGAATAAAACCTACCAGTATCCTCCGCAGGGAACGCCGAGCTTTAGCGGATCGACGGTAAACACGCGAAAGCTGAACATAACCGTCACCGTTCCGGACGGCAAGGCGCTGATTCTGGAATACACGGCGCAGGAGAACATTTTGCTGCCGCCTGAGGTGACGAACGAGTACAACTTCAACGACGTGAACCACAAGGGCATCAGTCCGGCGTTGAGAAACCACGCAAACCTTGAAGGAAAAGACAGCTCAAGTACCGAACTGAACAACAGCAATAACGACTACTTCAGTCAGGGCGGCGGCTACATCCACAACAATCTGGTCATCCGCAAGGTGGACAGCGCGAACACCTCGCTGCTGCTGCCGGGAACGGAGTTCACCCTCTACGCATGGAACACGGCAACCAACAAGTTCGAGGCGGTTGGCGGCGAAAATGGTAAGGTCTACACGGATCAAAGCGGTATGATTACTTACCAATACAATTCGGCGAAGCTGAACGAGCGTCCCCTCGACCCGAACGTCGCGTACATGCTGGCGGAAACGCATGCAGTCGAACCGTACCACCTCGTGCTGGAGGATCGCCCGCTGGTCGTCTTCCATATCGTTCCGCGAGCGGACGATACCGAAGCACATCCGGAGAGATACCCGGACGGTCTCAACAATGGCAACTTCGGCACGATTTCGAAGAGTCGGCTGCAGGAGCTCATGACTGCTTCCGGCATCAAAGGCGTGGTGGATGGACCGCACACCGTCAACGGCTCTGCGAGCATCAACATTCAGGTGAAGAACAGCAAGGACCGCCACGACATGGAGGTGCAGAAGAACTGGGCTGGCGACGACGCCCATGAGAATGCGCGCCCTGCCAGCGTCCTCGTGATGCTTCGCCGCTATGCGCTGACGCAGGAGCAGTATACCGACGTGCTGAACACGGATGCAACGCAGAATCCGCAATGCATCCTGTCTGCGGAAATGGTCAACAATAGCACGAAGGTTGCGCGACAGTTCCCGGAGAATCAGGACGTTACGCTAACGCTGAACTTGCTTGATGGCGCACTTGACAACGCTGCGCGTATTGTGGCTCGCGTAGACGGAAAAGAAGTGGTCTTGGAACCGCAAGATACGTCGAGAAAACAGTTCGTTTACACCACCAAGATGACGCATCAGAAAAAAGTAATTTTCTGCTTGCAGTGGAAAAACTGGGAAGGAAAATGGCAGGACGGTCGCTACTATAACAACGTGAGCATCACGATGACCCCGGAAGGCACACCGGTTGACGAAGTGCCGACGCAGGTCACGCAGTTCACCGATGCGCAGTGGGCAAAAATTCGCCAGCACCCGGACGACGCTTACGGCGGTCGCGAGGCTACGCTGACGGCAGCGAACGGCTGGCACACCCAGTGGTCGCAGCTGGAATCCACCGGCGCGGACGCGAATGGCAACAAGCTCTACTACATTTACTACATCGTCGAGGGCAAAGTGCCGAGCTACACCACATCCGGCATCACCTACACCATCGACCCGAACGCCAGCAAAACCACCGGCACGGTCACGGCGACGCTGACCAACGTCTACCGCCCGGAGGACAAGTACGGCGAAATCAGCATCGACTTGTCCAAGGAATGGTACGCGCCGGATGGCACAAAGCACACGATTACCGAGGAATTTGGCGGCGTGCAGGTCGCGCTCTACAAGACGCGCTGGGATTACGTCAACGGCGCGTGGACGAAGGGCAGCACGGAACGCCGCGACACGGTCACGCTGGCAGAAGCGAACAAATGGAGCGCCAAGTTCGAGGGGCTGGAAACCTACACGGTCGCCATGGAAAACGGCGTTGTCCAAAACGCCCGCGCCTACACCTACAGCCTCCGGGAACTGAACGTGCCGAGCGGCTTCTACTGCCAGCTGGCATACAGCGGTCTCCCGCAGCACCCGAGCGAGTACTTCACGGACGGGAATCCCGCCAATCCGAAGGCGGACGCGCAGAACGCACGCGGCACGGCGACGCTGCGGAACTACGAGATCGCGAAGCTGACCATCGAAGCCGAGAAGCGCTGGGGCGAAGGCGCGAAGCCTGAAAACATGCAGGACACGCTGACCTTCCGCCTGACCCGCGAAAAGCAGCAGAATGGCGAGTGGGTCGCGGACGACAGCTTCCAAGCGGTCACGAAGGTCATGAGCATCAGCAGCCTGAACACAAGCAAGGTCGTGTTCGGCACTTTCCCGAAGTACGCTGTGACGGGCTTCGACGAGCAGAATCAGCCCATCAGGCAAAGCTACCGCTACAAGGTGGAGGAGGTCAAGTACCAAAACGAAGCAACCCTCCCGTTCAGCGTCAGCTATAGCCCGGCGGACGGTTTCGTGACGACGGAGGGCGATGCGAACACCAGCACCACCGTCACCGTGACGAACAACAAGCTGACGAGCGAGAAGGAAGGTCTGTACCGCTTCAACGTGGCGAAGCAGTGGCTGGATGCTTCCGGAAATCCCGCGGACAAGCCCACGCCGGAAGGCACGAAGGCGAAAATTACCGTGACGCGCACCCGCCATGTCTACGCCCCGGATACGGGCTGGACAGCGGAAACGCCCACCACAAAGACAATCGAGCTGGACACCACGGCAACGTACACGGCGCTTTGGGCAGACTGGAACGAAACGCAGTCGGTTTATGCGCAATATAACGCCGACGGCACGGTGATATCCGCGTGGGCGTACACCTATGAGGTGTCGGAAGCGGCGATTGACGGCTACTTCGGCACGCAGCATCTGCCTGCGGACTTCCCGCAGCAGCCGGGTGACTACTTCACAGACGAGGCACTGACCGACATCAAGGACATTTATCGCCAGCCGCTGACGGACACGCTCCCGGAAGTGACCGAAAAGAACTACTACGTCGAGCGGTTCAACGTCAAGGTGGACAAGACTTGGGCACGCTTCCGCGACAGGGATGAGCTGACGTTCTGCTTGATTCAGGCGAAGAAGCAGCTCACCTTTGACAGAAATGGCAACCCCATCAAGACGGCTGATCAGCAGTACACCTACGTCACGAAAAACTGGACGGAAGGCGGCGAAGAACCCGTCTGGGAGTTCAACAACCTGCCGAAGTACTACTTCACGGTGAATGAGAACGGCGAAGCGGAGAAGAAGCCGTACTACTATTACATCGTAGAAGGGTACGAAACGCTTAATGCTGCGCTGAACCCGTATCTGTATCAGGTGAGCTACACAGGCGACGCTACGCTTGTCAAGAAAACAACCGGTGCGGTGAACCAGCCTGCGGACGGCGGAACGGCGAACATCCACGCGAAGAACCTGCCGGGGTATGAAGTGGGAAATCTCAACCTCAATTTGACGAAAGAATGGGTCAATGTCAACGAGAAGCCGGAAAAGGTTACGCTCAACTTGACTGAGACAACGCATTCATGGGATAAAACAAAAGGGTGGATAACTTACGACCCCAATCCGAGTACCGTTGAAATAATGCCGGATGCGAATGGAAACTGGACGACAACGCAACCGCTGCAAGCGTACTATGTTGAGTATAATCCGGACGGTTCTATTTACACGGCGCATGTTTACACCTATGAGCTGACGGAAGCCCCTGTGAGCGGTACGCTTCCCAGTTACACCTTCTCGGAGAACTGGCCGAAAGAAGTGGGCGACGTCCTTGAACTCAATTCGGCTGGCGAGCCAATCAAGGCAAAGGATGCGTTCAAAGCCTCTTCGTCACAAATGGAAGGTAGCTTCTTAGTCACCATCGCGGACGCAAGCGCGACCATCACCAACGTGCAGACCGGCAAGCTCAACATTGTGAAGCAGTGGGCGGAAGAAGTGGAGTACGACGGCGCACAGAACCCGCTGGACATCAAGCAGGTGTCGATTTCGCTCTTCCGCAACGTCTGGGGCGAAAACTGGACGGATTCGGACGGCGTGGTGCACTACAACTGGTGCTATGACCCCTTCCAGCAGAATTACGTCCTGTCGGCGGAAAACGGCTGGAAGCTGACCATCGACAACCTGCCGTTGTACGACACGACCCTCAATCCCGACGGCAGCCTGCGCAAGTACCGCTATTACATCCTCGAAAGCACGAGCGTCGGCAACGACACGCTGGACCGCTACACGCCGGTGATGACGGCGGATGAAAGCGAACTCGTCGGCTCGACTCTCTACATCACCTTCAAGGATACGACGGAAAACAACGTGACCATCACCAACGTACCGAAAGCCATCAACATTGTCAAGCAATGGGCGGATGCGGACACGTTCGGCGAAGAGGGCATGATGCAGGACATCTACCTTGAAGTCATGATGAAGTATCAGGAAGTCTACTCCACGCAGTGGAAAACGGAAAACCTGCTGGAAAAGAGCTACTTCAGCCTGGAGAACGTTATCTGCACGCCGAGTTCGCTCACGGCGGAGCTGGTGCAGATTAACGGCGCGCCCTACCTGCATGTGTCGGGGCTGGCGAAGGCGGATGAACCGTGGCGCGTGACCATCCGGAATCTGCCGGGCTACGACAGTGCGTCCTTCATCATCCGCGAAGTGGAGCTGGCGGGCTACCTGAACAACCTGCCGGACGGCAAGCTGGAGCTGGGCTTGAACGAAATCGGCACAATTACCAACACGCCGACGAAGCTGAAAATCACCAAACAGTTCAAGCAGGCGTATTTCCCCGTAGGCAGCGGAAGCGAACTGCCGCTGAATGTCCGCAATACCGTCGTGTACCTGCAAATCTGGCGCGAAAAGCGTGACGGCGCTGGTCTTCCCCAACACGAACGCTACACGCCCTTGCTGGGCGCGCTGGAAGCGAACATGGACGCGACGATCTTGCCGGACGGCACCGTGAAGCTGACGGTCGGCACGAATACGCCGACCGACGCCGCAACGCTGACGCTGACACGCCTGCCGCGCTACTGGTTCGACAAGGATACAGGCGCAAGCGGCGAATGGTACTACTACGTCAAGGAAGTGGACGCGGAAGGCAACGAAGTTCATTCGGCTTCTGCCCCGACGAACGGCGAACGGCCGGAAATCAACCTGAACGTCAAGACACTCACCGTCACCAACACCCTGACCGACGTCAGCGCCCGCAAGGTCTGGACGTCGCTGGACAATCAGTTCACACTGAATCCCGCGAACCTCCCGGACATCACGCTGACGCTCAAGCAGACCACCGCGGAAGCGGCGGCGGACGGCGACAAGATCATCGCGACCGTTACCCTTGGCTGGGACGCGGAAGCAGGGAAGGTCGTCACGAAGAATCTGGATGGCTGGCAGTTTGGCGAAGTGGTTGAATACACCGCGCCGGAAGGCAGCAAGAACATCTGGTGGGGCTACAAGTGGTACAATCTCCCGGCGTATGACGCGAGTGGCAACATCTACCGCTACTACGTCAAAGAGAAGACCCCGGTGGGCAGCGGCTGGCAGCTGGTGACGGACGACCCGAACGCCACGAACACCGCGCCGATTCCCGCGAACAGCGAAAATCGCGTCTTCCAGATTACGAACACACCCATTACCTACACGCTGCCCGAGACGGGCGGCATCGGCACACTGCCGTACACGGCGGGCGGTCTGCTGCTGATGGCAGCGGCGGCATTGCTGCTGGGGCAGGAAATCAAACGCCGGAGGGAAGGCTGCTGAGCAGTCGGCAGCCCCCCTTCCGGGGGATTCTCAATCCGTATACGCGGGCGAAAGCCCTTGTATAAACATGGGGAAAAAAACGACGGGAGGAGGAATGAAAAAAGCATAGCAGCTATACGTCAGGAGACCTCCCGACGTAGGCAACCCCGGTAATCCCCGAAAAACGTTTCCCAATGAGTGAAAAACGACAACGAAAAGGAGAAAAACCATGAAAAAGTTTTGGGCAATTCTGCTGGCCATGATGCTCGTGCTGAGCATGGTCACTGTCGCAGGCGCAACGGAAGTGGAAAATCCGTCTACGGGCGCGGAAGGCACTACGCCGACTGCTACCGGCTTTACGATTCAGGTAAATCCGAAGGACGATGTGACACACGAATACGAAGTGTACCAGATTTTCACTGCTGATGTTGAGACAAATGCAGGTGAAAAAGTGCTGACGAGCGTCAAGTGGGGCACAAACGCCAAGAACGACACTGCTGCGGTCAGGACTGGTGATCCTGTGCCGGACGCTGTTCTGGAGGCTCTGAAAACTGTTTCGGGCACGAATCAGGAAAAGCTGGCTGAAATCACGAAGTATTGGAAGGCTGACTCCACTCCGGTTGATAAGTTCTCTTCCACCAAAGCAGCCCCCGGCAAGAGCAAGAAACTGACCCCTGGCTATTACCTTGTGCGGGACAATCAGGCAAAGCTGGAAGGCAAGGACGGCGCTGCCACGCTGCTGATTGTAAAGGTGCTGGATCAGGACATCGTTGCGACTGCAAAGTCTGAAAAGCCCTCTGTGGACAAGCAGGTACAGGACGAAGTTGCTGATGCCGAAAAGAACGGCGGAGAAGTGAATCCGGAAGGCTGGGGCGAGAGTGCCGACCACGCGCTGTTTGAAAACTTCAAGTTCCGTCTGGTCGCAACCATTCCGGTCAATGCGGATTATAATGACTATCCGACGTACAAGCTGGTCTTCAACGACACCATGTCCAAGGGCATTACCTTTGTTCAGATTGATTCTGTGAAGGTGAACGGCATCGCACTGAAAGCTACCGATTATGTTTGCACTGCAACGCCTGGTCAGAAGGGCGCAGGCAAGGTTGGTGAAAATCAGGATAAGCCGTCTTGGACGCTCACAATCGAAGACCTGAAGAAGGTGATGAAAGAAAACACCAGCATCCTCGTTACGGACAAGATTACGGTTGAGGTTGTTTACACGGCGTATCTGAACGAAGAAGCGCAGGTCTTCAACGCGAGCGCAAACAGCACGGACAACAAGAACAGCGTCGATTTGGAATACTCCAACAACCCCAATGCTGATGGCATGGGCAAAACGCCGGAAGACCATGTGTGGCTCTTCACCTATGTTGTGAACAACACGAAGTATGCGAACACGGCTGAAGCAGGCAAAGAACTGGCTGGCGCTGGCTTCACGCTTTATGACCAAAATGATCGTGTTGTTCCGCTGTGGAAGGATGCCGATGGCAATTACGTTGTCGCAGGCACCACGAAGCCGAATGATACCTATACGGATGTCGCAAACAATGAAATGATTACGGAAGCCAATGGTACGTTTAACATCATCGGTCTGGATCACGGCATGTACACGCTGAAGGAAACCACGGTTCCTGCTACCTATAATCCGCTGGATCCTGTCACCATCACGATTTCGGCAGACCACAAGGAAGCTGCTGGCGGTGCAAGTGCAGCTATGGAACTCACGGCGGCTTCTACGATGAACAACATGCTCGTCAACAAGTCCGGTGCGACCCTGCCTGAGACCGGCGGCATCGGCACGACCATCTTCTACGTGCTGGGCGGTATGATGTTCGTGGGCGCGGCGCTCATCCTCATCGTTCGCCGCAAGGCCGAAGCGGACGAAATCTGATTTCTCTCCCGCAATTCGTTGAACATCCCCATGTTCTGATGAAACCCCTGCCGGGCGGTGCGCGCAATGCCGCCGCCCGGCATTCCCAAATGGGAAAATGAAGTATGTTTGCAGAAAGGAGGCGGCTCATGAAGCGCAATATGACAACCATTTTGCTGTTTGTGGTGCTGTTTGTGGGTCTGGCGCTCCTTCTGTACCCGTCCGTGTCGGATTTCTACAATTCCTTCCACCAGTCGCGTGCCGTAGCTACCTACAACACGGTGGTGGAGCAGGAGTCCAAGAAGGATTACGAGGCGGATTGGGCGGCGGCAAACGATTATAACGAAAAACTCCGCGCACAGTCCACCGTCGATCGCTTAATCATGACCGACGAGGAGCGCGAGGAGTACGACGCGGTGATGAATGTCGGCGGTTCGGGCATCATCGGGGTGATTGAGATTCCGCAGATTGCCGTGACGCTGCCGCTGTATCACTCGACGAACGCCAACGTGCTTCAGGTCGCCGTCGGTCACATCGAGGGTACAAGCCTGCCGACCGGCGAACCGGGAACGCATTCCGCCTTCTCGGCGCATCGAGGGCTGCCCTCCGCCAAGCTCTTTACCAACCTTGACCAGCTCACCTACGGCGATACCTTCACCCTCCGCGTGCTGGACAAGGTGCTGACCTATGAAATCGACCAAATTCTCATTGTTGAGCCGCATGACGTCAGCGCACTGCAAATCTATGACGGCATGGATTTGTGCACGCTCGTCACCTGCACGCCCTACGGCATTAACTCGCACCGGCTGCTTGTCCGCGGACACCGGGTCGAAACGTCGCTTGCGCAGCTATCCGTGCGCATCTCCGCGGACGCACTCGTGATTGACCCCTACATCGTCGCGCCGATTGTCGCCGCGCCGATGCTGCTGATTCTCCTCATTCTCATGCTGGTAACGACCAGCCCGAAACACAAGAAGCGGAAAGGAGCTGAGCGGTCGTGATGAGCCGCAAACCCTCGCGCCTGCTGGCGCTTGTCCTGCTGACAGCATTGTGCTGCCTTCTGCTTGCGCCCTGCGCGCTTGCCTTTGAACGGGTGGATTTGACGCACCCCTTGACGTTCGCCATTCAGGCGGATGACAACGAGGATGATGCGCACCTGCCCGGCGTGACCTTCCAGCTGTATCAGGTGGCGGACATGGATGCGGACGCTCGGTTCGCCCTGCGCAGCCCGTACAGCACCCTGAATATCGACATTAACGCGCTGAAGAATGCGGCGGACTGGGCAGCCGCGTCCGAAGCGATGAAAGCCCTCACCGCGTCCGAAACGCCTGATTTCACCGGCACGACGGACGAAAACGGTCGAGTTGCCTTCGCGGGACTCAACCCCGGTCTGTACCTTGTTTCCGGCACGCCGGTTATCATCGGCGGCTGGGCGTACAGTTTCCAGTCCTTCCTGACCTCTGTGCCGACGCGCAATGTGGACGACGAGTGGCAGTACGACGTCCTCTCCACCATCAAGCTGGAACGCTCGCCCGCGCTGATTGACCTTGAGTGCGTCAAGGTGTGGGATGACGACAACCGCGGCACATATCGCCCTGTGCAGATTGAAATTCATCTGATGCAGGACGGTCAGCATATCGACACGGTGATTCTGAACAGCGAAAACAACTGGCATCATATCTTCAAGGATTTGCCGGCTGACCATGTGTACACCCTCAACGAGATTCTGGGGTCTGATGTGTACTATGAGCCGGAATATTCCATCGAAAACGGCGTGTATGTGATTACCAACCGCCGCACGGTCACGCCGACCCCGACCGCCCCGATTCCCGAAACGGGGCAGCTGTGGTGGCCGGTGCCGATTCTGGCGGGCGCGGGCATGATTCTGTTCGTCATTGGCTGGATTCTGCACCGGAAATGGAGCCAAGAGCATGAAGAACCGTAAGGGCAATTTGCTGATGACGCTGGGGCTGGTGCTGATTTTGGCGGCACTGGCGCTGGTGGGCTACAACCAGTGGGATGCCAGCCGCGCGCAGCAGGAGTCGGATGATGCGCTGATGGCGCTGGAGCAGATTCGCATTCAGCGGCAGATGGAATCGCAGCAAACCGCTGCACCGCCCGTAGTCACCGCGACGATGATGCCGACAGACACACCCGCGACGGATGCGCCGATAACCGACGCGCCGACGGCGGATGCCACTGCAGCGGATACCCCGGCAGCATCCACGCCCGCTGTAACTGACGCACTGCCGACTGACATTCCGCGTGATGACGTAACCGCCACGAACACCCCTGTGACGGATGCGCCCGCAACGGTGAATCCTGCGACGAACCAGCCGAATCCGACAAACGCGCCGACGACAGGAACTGCAACGAATCCACCGAATCCGACAAACGCGCCGACGGCAGGGACTGCAACGAATCCGCCGAATCCGACGAGCGCGCCGACGGCGGGGACTGCGACGAATCCGCCGAATCCGACGAGCGTGCCGACGGCAGGGACTGCGACGAATCCGCCGAAGCCGACGAGTGCGCCGACGGCAGGGACTGCAACGAATCCACCGAAGCCGACGAGCACGCCGGATGCCGCGCAGACATCAAATCCGACGAGCACGCCGGAAATCACCGAAACGCCCATGCCGACGGAATCACCCGAACCGACCGAAACGCCTGAACCGACACCGTCCCCCGAACCCACGTCGACACCCACGCCCGCGCCGACGGGCAAGCTCTACGAGCGCGTGCCGGGAATCGAAATGCCGGGCGAGAAGGTCAATGGGCATGAGTATATCGGCACGCTGTCCATTCCGTCGCTGGGGCTGAAAGTGCCGGTGCAGCGCAACTGGTCGTACGAGAACCTGAGCGTGTCGCCGTGCCGCTATTCCGGCAGCGCCTACGCGGGCAACCTCGCTATTATTGCGCACACCTACCACTTTGGCAAGCTGAGCAGCTTGGCGCTGGACGCAACCGTTACCTTCACGGACATGGAGAATAACGTTTTCCGCTACGTTGTGCGGGAGAAAAACACGATTTCCCCCAACGATGCGAACGAAATTGCCCATTCCGGCTATGACCTGACGCTTGTGACCTGCACCCTCAGCGGTACAAAACGCGTGGCGGTGTACTGCGAGCGCGTGAAATAATCCAACAAAAGGACTGTCTGCAACGGGCAGCCCTTTTTTCGTGAAATCCATGCAACACGGCAGGAATTGACGGGGTGGAGCGCGAAATAAACAAGCACGGCGTTACTTTCGCCGCAGGAAAGGAAAGCAAACTTGAACTGGAAAATACACCTTTATCGTGCCATCCTCTGGCTGATTACGCTGTCTCTGCTGCTGATGATGTTCGGTTTCTCGGCACAGGAAGGCGTGCAGTCCGGCAGCATCAGCGGTAAAATTGCCCGCCCAATTACGGATTCTCTGGCGCAGCGGCAGGGACTGACGGGGAAGGCGTACTGGAAGCTGTATGCACAGGTGGATTTTGCCGTGCGGAAAACGGCGCATTTCTTGGAGTACACGCTCTTGGGACTGCTGCTGACGCTGCTGCTGGACAGCTACTGCGCCCGCTGGCACTGGCTGTCATGGGCGGGATGTACGCTCTATGCCGCGACGGACGAAATCCATCAGCTTTTCGTTGCCGGGCGCACGGGCAAGTGGCAGGATGTGCTGCTGGACTCATCGGGCGCGCTGGCGGGGCTGCTGCTGGCGATGTTCATGCTCTGGCTGATTCGGCGGCGCAGGGCGAAAAAGCAATCAACATAATAAATAGGAGGCAAATTATGCTGACAATCGAACAGCTTTACGACCTTAACCACACTTTGGCGGCGGATTACCTGCGGCAGTTTACCTATCCGTGGGAGGCGCTTGCGGGCATCAAGGCGGAAATCCTGCGCATCGGCGCGGCGCTTGACCCGGCGGAATACACCGAAGTCAGCGAGCATGTCTGGGTGCACAAGACCGCGACGGTTGCGCCGACGGCGTATCTGGGTGCGCCCTGCATCATCGGCGCGCGGACGGAAGTGCGGCATTGCGCGTTCATCCGCGGCAGTGCGCTGGTAGGGGCAGACTGTGTGGTCGGCAACTCTGTGGAGCTGAAGAACGTGATTCTTTTCGACCATGTGCAGACGCCGCACTACAACTACGTCGGCGACAGCATTCTTGGCTATTGCAGCCACATGGGGGCGGGGTCGATTACCAGCAACGTGAAGAGCGACAAGACGCTGGTGACAGTTCGCGGCGCAGGCGAAAGCATGGCAACCGGCTTGAAGAAAATGGGGGCAATGCTTGGCGACTATGTGGAAGTCGGCTGCAACAGCGTGCTGAACCCCGGCACGGTTATCGGGCGGGAGAGCCAAATCTACCCGCTGAGCTGCGTGCGTGGTGAAGTGCCCGAAAGAAGCATCTGGAAAACTGGCGGCGTGGTGGTGAAGAAGCAATGATTCAGCCGATTGTGAGAGATGTGATGTTCCTGTCCTGCAAGAGCCAGATGGCGACGGCGGAGGATTTGCCCGTTGCGCGTGACCTCGCGGATACCCTGCGCGCCCACGCGCACGAGTGCGTCGGCATGGCGGCGAACATGATTGGCGTCCGCAAGCGCATCATTGCGGTGATGGCGGGGAAAACCGTGCTGGTGATGCTCAACCCGGTCATCACGGATCGCCAGATTCCCTTCGCAGCGCAGGAGGGGTGCTTGTCTCTGGACGGCGAGCGCCCGTGTCTGCGATATCAGCAGATTTTGATGGAATATCAGGATGAGCAGATGCAGCGGCATGTGCAGCGGTTCTCTGGTTTCACCGCGCAGGTGATTCAGCACGAGGTGGATCATTTGGAAGGCATCATTATTTGAGGTGAGGACATGACTATCACACAAACGCTCTGTCAGGAGTTCCAAACCGCCCCGTGGCAAATCGACGCCGTCATTCGCCTGCTTGACGATGGCTGCACGCTGCCGTTTATCGCGCGTTACCGCAAGGAACAGCACGGGTCGCTGGATGACCAGAAGCTGCGTGAAATCAGCGAACGGCTGACGGCGCTGCGGGCGCTCGAAGCGCGTCGGCAGGAAATCAGTGAAAGCCTGCAAAAGTTAGATGTCTGGACGGAGAAGCTGCAAAGCGACCTTGATGCTGCCGCGACATTGGCGCAATTGGAGGATATCTATCGCCCGTACCGCCCGAAGCGCCGTACCCGCGCGTCGATTGCCAAGGAGAAGGGGCTGGAGCCGCTTGCGAACGCGCTGATGCTCCAGCAGCGGAACATGATGGCGCCGGAAACCATCGCCCTGCGCTATGTGAACGCGGAGAAGGGCGTCGAAACGGCGGAGGATGCCCTGCAAGGCGCGATGGATATTATCGCCGAGGTCGTCAGCGACGATGCCGCCGTCCGCACGAAGCTCAAAACGTACTACCATCAAACGGCGATGGTCGCGACGGTCGCGGCGAAAGACGAGGACAGCACCTACCGCATGTACTACGACCACCGTGAGCCGCTGCGCCTGATGCCGTCGCACCGGGTGCTGGCGATGAACCGCGGGGAGAAGGAGGGCTTCCTCAAAGTCGCGCTGGACGTGGACAAGGAGAAGGCGCAGCAGCTCGTGCGCTATGGCTTTGTGCAGCAGACGGGCAGCCCGGCGTGCAAGTACGTCGCGCAGGCGTGCGACGACGCGTATACGCGGCTGATTGCGCCGTCGCTGGACACGGAACTGCGCGCGGAATTGACCGACAAGGCGAGTGCAGCGGCGATTCGCGTGTTCGCGCTGAATCTGCGCCCGCTGCTGATGCAGCCGCCGGTGCGCGGGAAGGTCGCGATGGGGCTTGACCCCGGCATCCGCACGGGCTGCAAGGTCGCGGTTGTGGACGAAACCGGGCGCGTGCTGGATACGGGCGTCATTTTCCCGCTGCCCAGCCACGGCAAGGTTGCACAGGCGAAGGAAACCGTCAAGCGGATGATCCAGAAGCACCACGTCGGCATCGTCGCCATCGGCAACGGCACGGCGGGGCGCGAGACAGAGCAGTTCTTCGTCGAGGTGATGAAGGAGCTGGCGCTGGGCGATGCGCTCAAATACATGGTCGTCAGCGAGGCAGGCGCGTCGGTGTATTCTGCGTCGAAGCTGGCGGCGGAGGAGTTCCCGCAGTTTGATGTCAGTCTGCGTTCGGCGGTGTCGATTGCGCGGCGGCTGCAGGATCCGCTGGCGGAGCTGGTCAAAATCGATCCGAAGGCGATTGGCGTAGGACAGTATCAGCATGACCTGAAAGCAGCGGAACTGGATGCGGCGCTGGGTGGCGTGGTCGAGGACTGTGTGAACAGCGTCGGTGTGGATGTGAATACGGCGAGCGTGTCGCTGCTGAGTTACGTTGCGGGCATCAACACGACCGTCGCGAAGAACATCGTGGCGTACCGCGAGGAAAACGGCGCGTTTACGATCCGTGCGCAGCTGAAGAAAGTGCCGCGCCTTGGCCCCAAAGCCTTCGAACAGTGCGCAGGCTTCCTGCGCATTCCCGGCGGCAAGGACTTGATGGAGAACACAGGCGTTCACCCGGAGAGTTACGACGCGGCGCGCGCCCTTTTGAAGCACTTTTCGCTCACCCCGGCGGAGGCGGTCGGCAAGCTGCTGACCTTGGCGGACGCGGAGGGGTTCGCGGCGCTGGCGAAGCAGCTTGATGTGGGTGAACCGACCCTGCGCGACATTGCGGCGGAGCTGTCCCGCCCCGGCCGCGACCCGCGTGATGAGCTGCCGCAGGTGCTGATGCGCAGCGACGTGATGGATTTGAAGGACTTGCAGCCCGGCATGGAGCTTCGCGGCACGGTGCGCAACGTGACTGACTTCGGCGCGTTTGTGGATATCGGCGTTCACCGCGACGGCTTGGTGCATATCAGTCAGATGGCGCAGCGACGCGTGAATCATCCGAGCGAAGTCGTCCGAGTCGGCGACATCGTGACCGTGTGGGTGCTGGAAGCGGATGCGAAAACGAACAGAATTAGCCTGACGATGCGTCCGCCGGTGAAAGCATAAGAGCATCTTTCAGCGACCAAAAGCACACAAATAAAAAACTAACATAACAGACCTGTAACATCCGAAGGGGCGCCGAAGGTTTCCAAAGGGCGATCGGAAAGCCCTTTGGTCGCTCCCGAAGGAGCGAAATCCCTGCGTAACAATCCAATCCTATAAGCAATAGGAGGAAAATTCATGCAAAACATACGAAAATGGATTGCGCTATTCTTGACCATGCTGCTGCCGGTGCTTCCGGCAGCAGCCGAGGAGGAATCAACCATGCTGACAGGCAAAACAGCGACGGAAATCGTTGAGATGATGGGTTTCGGGTGGAATCTGGGCAATACGCTGGACGCAACCGGCGGCAATACCGCGGATGTGACCGCGCAGGAGCAGTCGTGGGGGAACGCGAAAATCACCCCGGAACTGATGGTGCGCGTGAAGGAAGCGGGCTTTGACACCATCCGCATTCCCGTGACTTGGTATCGCTATACCTCGGACGATGGGACGTACACCATCCGCGAGGACTTTCTCCAGCATGTCCATGAAGTGGTCGAATGGGCGCGCGAGGCGGACTTGTTCGTCATCCTCAATGTGCACCACGAAGCGTGGATTAACGAGCCGAATTTCGCGGCGGACGCGGAGAAAATCGGCGAGCAGCTGACGGCAATGTGGCGGCAGATTGCGGACACCTTCGCCGACTTTGACCAGCATGTGATTTTCGAGGGCATGAACGAGCCGCGCGCGCAGGGTACGAACTATGAGTGGAGCGGCAACGCGGCGTGCTACGCTGCCGTCAACTACCTCAACCAAGTGTTTGTGAACACCATCCGCAAGGACGCCAAGGGCTACAACGCCGAGCGCTGCCTGATGATTCCGGGCTACGCGGCGACCAGCTCCCCGGCGGGCACGGCGGCGATTGCCCTGCCGACGGTGGATGGCGAAGCGGCGGCAAACATCATCGTGTCCGTGCATTCGTATGATCCGCAGACCTTCTGCCTGCAGGATACGCAGACGACGTTCGACCCGGAGAAGGATGGCGCGAAAATCAACCGCGTGTTCGAGAACATCAAGGAAACCTTCCTTGACCGGGGGATTCCGGTCGTGATGGGCGAAACGGGCGCGACGAACACGAATGGCAATCACGACGAGCGCGCGAAGTGGGCGTACTGTGTCGCGCAGAATGCCCAGTGCTACGGCGTGCCGATTGTCATCTGGGACAATGGGAACAACCAGACGTCCGGCGGTGAGTGCCACGCCTGGATTCGCCGCGCAGTGAATCCGAAGCTGCGCAGTCAGGCGACGAGCGTGGTGTACCCGCAGGTGCTGGACGCGCTGTGGGAGGGCAAGAACAGCGCGGCATGGGGCAGTGCGCTGACGGAAGTGCGCGCGGAGGCGGACGAGAGCATCCTCTGGGCGAACGCCGACGGCTTGACGAGCCAGAAGGAATGGGATTCCTCCTACATCCAGCTCGAAGCGAAAATGGAGTGGTTCGCGGACGGCACGCGCATTGGCATTCGCTATTCCGGCGCGGGTACGCCTAAAATCGTGCTGGACAGCGCGGAAAAGAGCGTCTGGTGGATTCTGGTGGATGCGGCGGAGATACAGAAGAATGATGACGGCACGAAGACCGCGTGGTTCACGAGCGAAATCCTGCTGGCGGAAATGCGCAAAAACGGCGTTGATAACCCTGCACAGCTGCAAAATTGTTATGTCATCGCGACGAACGGGAAGATTACCGCTTACCGCATCAAGGTGGAGGGCATGGCGACGGCGCAGACGACCTACCATGTGAACGGCAGCGCGATTCATCAGGCGGATTTGCCGGATGCCCCGACCTACCCGCACATGACCTTCTGCGGCTGGTACACCACGCCGGATTACCAGCCTGGCACGGAAGTCACGGGCGCAAGCGGCGCTTCGGACGCATGGGCGAAGATGGCGCTGGACATGAGTGTCATTAAGTAACAAAGGAGTCAAACAACGTTGGATTTTGAATACCTGCTGTTTTTGCAGAACCTCCGGGCGGAGGCGCCAAACTTCATCAACAGCTTGCTGCTCTTCATTTCGGAATTTACCGCCGGGTCGCTGCCGGTTGTCATTATTGTCGTATTCTACTGGTGCATCGACAAGCGCACCGGGCAGCGGATGGGGCTGTGCTTCGCGGGCGCAACGATGGTGACGCAGCTCATCAAGAATATCGCGTGCGTCTATCGCCCGTGGAAGCAGGATGCGCGGCTGCAAATCGCTCCGGAAGCGGCGGCAACGGCAACGGGCTACTCGTTTCCCAGCGGACATGCGACATTGGCAGCGTCCTTTTACGGCAACATCGCGGCGTACCTGAAAAAGTACAGCAAATGGTGGATTCTGCCGTGCGTGCTGCTGACGCTGCTGACGGCGTTTGCCCGCAACTGGCTCGGCGCGCACACGCCGCAGGACGTGCTGGTTGGGATGATGATTGCGCTGGTCGTGCTGCTGCTGTCAAAACACCTGCTGAACTGGGCGGACGGCGGCAAGAACCGCGACTGGCTGCTGGCGACTATCGGCGTCATCCTATCTGCCGCGATGCTGATTTACACCAGCGTGAAGCCGTATCCGATGGATGTGCTGCCGGACGGAACGCTGCTGGTTGACCCGTGGGACATGGTGACGGACTGCTACAAGGCGGCGGGGGCGATGATGGGCTTCTGCCTTGGCTGGGTGCTGGAGAGGCACTTTGTCGGTTTTGATGCAAAGGGTGCGGGCAAGGCGCGCATGATTCGCGGCGTGGTTGGCGTAGCGCTGCTGCTGGCGGTGCGGAAGGGAATGAAGGCGGCGGGTAATCTGCTGCTGGATGCGCACTGGCTGGGCTTTGCAGAGATGTTCGGGCTGATGCTGTTCGCGATTGTGCTGTATCCGGCGCTGTTCCAGTGGGTGGAGAGAAGGAAAAGCAAATCGTGAAATTGGGCGTTTCGGGCGAAAATGGCTCGGAGCGCCTTTTTTGTGTACGCATTTTGTGCATGAACGCATATGCGCCGGGATATGATAGGAATACGCACCCGGAAAGGATGCAGGAAAGAGAGGAAAGACGCATGGAAGAACGCAAATGTGTCGGTTGGCAGGAACAGGAGACGTCCCGCCTGTTTTCCGCTGTGCAGGAGGCGCGGGGCAGCGGCGCACCGCTTCGGCAAGTGTTCGAGGACTTATCCGTGGACTTGGGACGTAAGCCCAACAGCATTCGCAACTACTATTACGCCTGTTTGCGGAATCAGGAGCAGAATACACCGCGCGTACAGGCATTCATTCCCTTCACGGAGGCGGAGACGCATGATCTCTTGCGTCAGGTGCTGACGGGCTGCGGGCAGGGCATGAGCGTCCGCGCGTGTGTTATGCGGATGGCAGACGGCGACCACAGCCGGATGCTGCGCTATCAGAATAAGTACCGCGCGATTTTGAAGCATCATCCGGAGATGATTGCGCAGGTGCGGCAGGAACTGCTGGCAGAGGGCGTTGCTGCGCCCGCGCAGGGGAAGAATCCGCCTGATGAGGCAGAGAACCGCGCCGCGTCCCAGATGATGGCGGAGCCGTGCGTGCTGAAAATGCTGGAGGGCATGAAGGAGCTGCTTTGGCGGGCGTCGGCGGCGGAGGAAAAGGAGCAATTGCAGCGTTCGCTCGATCGAATGCGCGTGGAGCAGGATTTGCGGCGGATTGCGTGGGAGAAAGATTATGACGCGGCTGTGCAGCTGATTCGGGAGATGCGGGCGTGCTTGGAAAGCGTTCGTAATTCGCTGGACGGGGAGAAGCGCTGCGATGTGGAGGATTGTCTGGCGAAAGCCGCCGCGTTCGCCCAATAAACACGCGGGAGAAGCCTGAAAGTGTCACCGATTGAATCGCGTGTAAGGGCTAAGGTGGAGGACTTCGGCGCGCTTCATTCGCCCCTTGCGTTCCCCCGGGAAATGCGGTATACTGTCCTTGTAAAAGGGGGTATCCACATGGAAATCGGAATTCGGCTGCATGATACGGCGGGGAGTAATTTGGAGGAACACCTGCGTAACGCAAAGGAGCAGGGGTTTTCCTGTGTTCATATCGCGATGAGCAAGGTCGTGCCGGGGTTTAAGATGGCGGATGCGCCGGAGCTGCTGACGGACGCGCTGGCGGATGAGGTGCGCGGGCTGCTGGAGAAGTACAATCAACGGTGCGTGCTGCTGGGGTGTTATTTGAACCTGTGCAGCCCCGATTTGTCGGCGCACGAGCGCACGCTGATGAATTATCGTGCGCATTTGCGGTTCGGCAAAAAAATCGGCGCGCTGATGGTCGGCACGGAAACCGGCGCGCCCAATATCGGTTACAAATCCTGCCCGGAGTGCCGGACGGAGGAGAGTCTGCGCCTGTTTATTGAGCGCGTGAAGCCTGTTGTCCGCTGGGCGGAGGAAGAGGGCATGATATTCGCTATCGAGCCGGTCACGCGGCACATCGTCTGCACGGCGGAAAGGTGCCAGCGGGTGCTGGCGGAGGTGCAGTCCGAAAACCTGCGGGTTATTCTTGACGCGGTGAACCTGCTCGACCGCGAGAACGTCCATCAGGCGCAAGAAGTTGTGACGGATGCGGTTGCGCGTTTGGGGGATTCCGCCGAGCTGCTGCACATCAAGGATTTCCTGCCCGATGGCACGGACGAGTGCGCATGGGCGCGGCAGAATATCGCGAATGTCAACATGTTTGATGGGCTGCTGTCGATTGCGCCGGGGCTGGGGCAGATGGATTACCGCCCGCTGATGCAGCTCGCGAAGCGCCGGAATCTGCCGATGACGCTGGAAAACACAAATCCGCAGAACGCGGTGTCGGCGCGCCGTACACTCGAAAAGACGCTGGAGGAATGCTGAATGGCAATGGATTTGCAGCGCCTGATGAGTCTGCTGCGCCAGTGTATGCAGCGCTACGATATGGTGTCGGCGGGGGATAAAATCGCGGTCGGACTGTCCGGCGGCAAGGATAGCCTGACGCTGCTGATGGGCCTGAAGCACCTCCAGCGGTTCTATCCCGTGCCGTACGGGCTGTGCGCGATTCACGTCGGCAGCGGTGCGCCGGGCAGCGAAGCAGACGTGGAGACGATGCGGCGGTTCTGCGAAGGATTAGACGTGCCGTTCTATTTTGTGGATGCAAAGGTGTACCAGATTGTGTTTGAAATCCGCAAGGAGAAGCACCCGTGCAGCCTGTGCGCCAAGCTCCGACGCGGCGCGCTCAACGACAAGGCAATGGCGCTGGGATGCAATAAAATCGCGTATGCGCACCATCAGGACGATTTCATCGAAACGAGCCTGATGAACCTAATGCTGGAGGGGCACTACGACTGCTTTCCGCCTGTGACGCACCTCGACCGCACGAACCTGCAAGTCCTTCGCCCCATGCTCATGGTCAAGGAGCGCGACGTGATTGGCTTTGCGCGGAGGGAAAATCTGCCTGTTGTCAAGAATCCATGCCCTGCCGATGGGCATACGCGCCGGCAGGACGTGAAGGACTTCATCCGGCGCAGTCGCGACGTCTTTCCGCAGGGACGCGAATGCCTATATGCATCGCTGCTGGACTATTTCGAGCGAAATGTGACGAAAAATGCAAAAAACGGGTAAAAATCCTCCAAAAACGATATTTTTGGTGAAAAACAACAAAAGCTTTCGAAAAAAATACGAAAAAATGGCGCATTTAGCCGAAAAAAATGTACAAAACGCCCGAAAACAGGGAAGTAACGCTGTAATGATGACAAGTAACCTACTTGACACCATCCGAAAGTAGTGTATAATGGACAATATACGTTGGTATAGGTGACTGATTGCGGGGATGCGGTTCGTCCACTTGCCAATGTATAAGAATGGCTGAAGTGTCACTAAGAACCGAATTTGGCAGATATGAAATGTCCTCCGACGCAAAATTATCGGGGGGGGGGTATTTTGTCTGCCGATTTTGCAACCTCTGGTTTCACACCGCCCGATGGAAAGTAGGACAAGCCGATGATAACCATGCAGGAAATGGAGAAGGAGCTGGCCATTTACCGCAAGAACTTTACCGCGGTTCGCCTCATCAGCGAGGCAGATATCTTGCGTACAATTGAAGCGCGCAAGCACAATCCGGCTTCACGCGCCTGCCCCTGCCGGGATGGGCGGATGACATCGCAGGGATGCCGAAACTGCATCGTTCTCCGGGCGTACATGGAGAAATGCAAGAAAATCAAGCTCGAATACGATGACCCGAATGTCTATCAGGTGACAGCGCGTTACCTGCATGTCGAGGGCGGGCGTTATGTGCTGGAACTGGTGCAGAAACTTGACGACGACATGATGATTGACGCCGAGTCGGGCGAGAAGCTTGCCAATCGCCTGTCCAGTTATGAGGACAAGCTGTACCACGATGCGCTCACGGGGACGCTCAACCGCCGCTATTACGAGGAACACATGTGCAAAACCGTCTATGAGGCGGGCATTGCCATGATTGATGTGGATAACTTCAAACTTTATAATGATGTTTTCGGGCATCGCGCGGGGGATGTTGTGCTGGAGACGATGGCGCAGTCCGTTAAGCTGCATACCGCGAGCGGCGATCTGCTGGTGCGCCTGGGCGGAGACGAGTTCCTGCTGGTTATGCCCGGCATCCCCGCTGACCGCCTGTACAGCCGCCTGCTGCAAGTGAGCGAGGCGGTGCACAATACGCCTGTGCCGGGGTACACGAATCTGCAAATTTCGATTAGCATCGGCGGCGTGATGGGCAACGGCCGCCTGCTGGAAACTGCCGTGGAGCAGGCCGACCAGCTGATGTATCAGGCGAAAACGCATACGAACATGGTTATGACGGAGATGATGCTGGCGCAGTCGTCGGAGCAGGAGAATGAGCTGCACGCGCGGAAAGAGCGCATCCTGATTGTGGATGACTCGGAGTTGAACCGCGCGCTGCTGACGGAAATGCTGGAGGACGACTACGAAATTCTGGAAGCTGCGAACGGGCAGGAGTGCATGGACATTCTGAACGCGGGCAGCGATAAAATTTCGCTGATGCTGCTGGATCTGCTGATGCCTGTGATGGACGGCTTCGAGGTGCTGGCGTCGATGAACCGCAGCCACATGCTGGAAAATCTGCCGGTTATCATGATATCCAGCGAGGACTCGGATGCTTTTATCCGCCGCGCCTACGAGCAGGGCGTGAGCGACTACATCAGCCGCCCGTTCGATGCGAAAGTAGTCTATCGGCGCGTCTACAACACCATTAAGCTGTACGCCAAGCAGCGTCGCCTGGTGTCAATGGTCACGAGCCAAATCCTCGAAAAAGAAAAGAACAACATGCTGCTGATTAACATCCTGAGCCATGTGGTGGAGTTCCGGAACGGACAAAACGGCTCGCATGTGCAGCATATGCGGCAATTGTCGGAGCGGATTCTGGAGACGCTGTGCGCCAAAACCGACCGCTACCGCCTGACCCCGCAGGATTGCAACCTGATTGCCCTTGCGTCGTCGATGCACGATATTGGTAAAATCGCCATTGATGCGAAAATTCTGAATAAACCCGGCAAGCTGACGCCGGAAGAGTTCGAGCAGATGAAGCAGCACACGATTCTTGGCGCGAAGATGCTCGACGACCTTGCGGCGCACCACAACGAGAAGCTGGTGGGCACGGCCTGCGACATTTGCCGCTGGCACCACGAGCGCTATGATGGGCACGGCTATCCCGACGGTCTGGTGGGGGACGAAATCCCGATTTCGGCGCAGGTCGTTTCGCTGGCGGATGTGTACGATACGCTCATCAGTGAGCGCGTCTACAAACCCGCATACAGCCATGAACAGGCAATGTCTATGATCCTGAACGGCGAATGCGGCGTGTTTAATCCACTGCTGATTGAGTGCCTGAAGGAACTTCAGGAGACGCTGCGGCGCGAGCTTGAAGTGGCGCCGTTTGACGCGAAGCGCGAAAAAGCACCGGGCGACGGCAAAAAAACTGTAGAATCCAAAGAATAAAAGACGACCCGACTGCCGGCAATATCGGCGGTCGGGTCGATTGATTTACCATTGGTTAACGTGTACGCGGTTTTCTTCGTAGCGGCTGGGGCGCACTGCGCGCATGTCGATATCCTCCGCCGGATAGCCGAGCGCGAGTATCGAATGCGGTACAATCGTCTCCGGCAGATGGAAAATCGTCGCCTGCCGCTTCACGCGCTTTTCGTCCGGCCAAGTGCCAAGCCAGACCGATCCGATGCCGAGGTCGTTCGCCGCTAACGTCATGTTCTGCGCGGCAATCGCGGCGTCAATCACCCAGAAATCCGGCGCGGGCGGAAAAGCGCGGTCGAGGTCGCCGCAGACAAGAATCGCCGCCGCTGCCTGATTCAGCATCCGCGCGACGCGCCCGTTCGCTTCCGCCATCTGCGCGAGCTTTTCCCGGTCGGTTACGACAATGAACGCCCATTCGCGGGCGTTGACGGCGCACGGCCCGCTCATCGCGGCTTCGAGAATGGTGTGGAGTTTGTCGGGTTCAATCGGCTTGTCGGCAAATTTGCGCACGCTGCAGCGGGTGAGGATGTTCTGCATGGTTTCCATGGAAATTAGGCTCCTTTCAATGATGATATATAGTGTGCTTTTTGCATTGCGCGGGAGTTTCGCCTCTGCGGACGAGATTCTACTGCGACCAATAAAGTTCCGTGAGAAAATGTCAGCAACGGAAGCATACGCTGCCATCTTCAGCATAACACATTTGTGCGCGCAAGACAACGCGTGCCACCGAAAAAATCGCGGGTGGAAAATTGTGCAGCCGCGAAGTTTCCCGGCGGGTCATGTACAAATGGGAAAGAATGTGGTATAATAAAACATGAGCCGCGAGGAACGGCTCGGAAAGGATGAAACACCAATGCTCGATCAGAACGTTGCACGGGAAGTATTGCAGGAAGCGGTACGTACCGGCGGTGATTTCGCTGAAATTTTCATGGAAGACCGCATTGACCACGCAATGGGGATGCGCTCTCATAAGCTGGAAAGCGCGACGACCAGCCGGACGCACGGCGCGGGCGTGCGCGTGTTCAGCGGTACGAATGCGATTTATGCCTACACCAACGATACCAGCCGGGAAGGGCTGATGAATTGCGCGCGGCAGGCAGCGGCGGCGGTGCGCGGCGGCAAGGGCTGCGTCGTTGCGCCGTTTAAGCAGTGGGATGCCTCCCGTCCGGAAGAAATTCTGCTCCTGCCGACTGACGTGAAGGCGGCACTCAAGGCGGAGAAGCTCCGCGCGGCGGAAGCGGCGGCGCGCAGCATTTCCCCGGAAATTGTGCAGGTGATGGCGAATTATGGCGACCATGTGCAGGATGTGTGCATCTGCAATACCGAGGGCGTGTTCGTGACCGACCGCCGTGTGCAGACGCGCCTGCGCGTGAGTGCGATTGCCAGTAACGGCACGGAGAATCAGTCCGGCAGTGATGCGCCCGGCGCGTCCATGGGCTTTGAATTGTTCGACACGCGCGTGAATGCGGAAGAATCAGGAAAAATCGCCGCCCAGCAGGCCGTGACGATGCTTCATGCACCGGTCTGCCCCGCGGGTGTGATGCCCGTCGCGATTGACAACGGCTTCGGCGGCGTTATCTTCCACGAGGCGTGCGGCCATTCGCTGGAGGCTACCAGCGTGGGCATCGGCGTGAGCGAATTCTGCGGCAAGCTCGGTCAGCAGATTGCGTCGCCCATCGTGACCGCCATCGACGACGGCACGCTTGTCAACAACTGGGGTCAAATTCATGTGGACGACGAAGGCACGCCCAGCCAGCGCACGGTGCTGATTGAGAACGGCATTTTGAAGAGCTACATGGTGGACCGCCTCGGCAGCCGCCGGATGAATCACCCGATTACCGGCTCCCCCCGCCGCGAAAGCTATGCCTATGCCCCCACGAGCCGTATGCGCTCCACCTTCATCGCCCCCGGCAATGACAGCAACGAGGAAATCATCGCGTCCATGGGCGACGGTCTGTACGCCCGCAAGATGGGCGGCGGCTCGGTCAACCCGGCGACGGGCGAATTCAACTTCTCCGTGGCGGAAGCGTATCTGGTGCGCGACGGCAAGATTGCCCACCCGGTGCGCGGCGCGTCCCTGATTGGGCGCGGCAGCGAAATCCTGATGAAGATTGACCGCGTTGGCAAAGAACTGGAACTGTCGCAGGGCATGTGCGGCTCCAAGAGCGGCAGCGTCCCGACCGACGTCGGTCAGCCGATGATTCGCGTCAGCAGCATCACCGTGGGCGGCCGCTAAGGAGGAAAAGCAGATGAAAGTCAACGAATTTTTGAATGAGGTGCTCGCGGCAGCCAAGGCGGCGGGCATTGATCCGGCGGAAGTATATTATCACGGCGGCGACAGCTTCAACGTGAGCGCGCTTGACGGCGAAATCAGCGACTACAAGGTGGCATCCTCGTGCGGGGTATCCCTGCGCGGGCAGTACAATGGCAAAATGGGCAGCGCGTCCACCGAGGCGTTTGATGACGATGCTGTCCGCCAGCTGATTGACGGTGTGAAGGAATCTGCCACCCTGCTGGAAACCGACGAGCAGGACGAGATTTTTGCGGGCGAAGAGCGCTATCCGACCATCGAGAAGGAAGAAAGCGACGTCGCGACAACGAGCGCTGAAGCGAAAATTGAGAAGTGCCTGAAGCTGGAAGCTTTGGCGAAAGCCGCTGACCCGCGCATTGTTCGCGTACCGAGCGCGATGGTCGCGTCCTCCAGCAGCGAAGTCATCCTGCGCAACAGCTATGGGCTGAATTTGCAGGATTCGGGCAGCTACTTCTTCTCCTACACCAGCTTGGTTGCGAAGGACGGCGCGTCCACCGCGGTCAATGGCAAGGTGGCTGTGTCCAGTCGATTTGACGGCATTGACCCGGAGAAAATTGCTGCGGATGCGGCGAAAGAAACGCTGTCTCAGCTGAACGCTTCTCCCGTGCCGACAGGCGAATACCGCGTGATTTTCCGCTATGACGCCATGCAGAGCCTCTTGCAGACGTTCTGGGGCGTGTTCTCGGCGGAGAATGCCCAACAGAATCTGTCCCTCTTCGCGGGCAAGGAAGGGGAAAATGTCGCAGCGGACGTCGTGACCATCGTTGATGACCCGCTGATGAAGGGCGGCTTGGCGACGAGCGCGTTCGACGGCGAGGGCAGCGCCAGCCGCACGAAGAAGGTCGTAGACAGCGGCAAGCTGACGACCCTCCTGCACGACCGCAAGACGGCGCGCAAGCAGGGCGTATCTTCCACCGGCAATGCCGCGCGCGTGGGCGGACGCATCATGGTTGCGCCGACGAACCTGTACATTGCCGCGGGCGAGAAGTCGCTGGATGAACTGATGGCGGACGTGGGCAACGGCGTGGTGATTACTGAACTGGCGGGTCTGCACGCGGGCGCGAATCCCTCCAGCGGCGATTTCAGCCTGCTCAGCAAGGGCTACACCATCGAGAATGGCAAGCGCGGCCGAGCCGTGGAGCAAATCACGGTGGCGGGCAACTTCTACCAGCTGCTGAAGAGCATCTGCGCCGTCGGCAGCGACCTGACCTTCGAGGGGAGCAGCATCGGCAGCCCGTCTGTGGACGCTGGCACGCTCAAAATCTCCGGCTAATCTGTTCTATCAAGGGGAAGCGCGGCATTTTCGCCCGTTTCCTCTTTTTTTGATTTTCGCCAACCAAACCGACGGATGCGGCGTCTAATAATATGGGGAATCCCCAAGCAACGGGAAAGACTGCTAACAGTAGGGCGCAGGTGATTCATTGCCCCTTGGTCGCTCCCACAGGAGCGCCCCCTGCGCAACACAATAAAGGGAACACTCCCGCGAATCGCACCCCAAAATCAGAAAGGAGGCGCAACCGCAATGACCGAACAGCAGCTTCGCGAGAAGCTCCAATTCGCCTACGGAAACATGCCGGACGCAACCCGCGCAGCTTTTGAGCATTCGCTGACGCACCACCGCGCACCGGAAACGCACCGAAGCATCGGCTTGAGCCGGATGATGCGCATCGTCATCACCGCTGTGCTGATGGCGCTGATGCTGACGGCGGTTGGCGTGGCGGCGGCGCGGTTCTTTAGCGTCACCGACATCCACCCCGCGCAGGACGGCACGGAAGGGGACTATCAGGCGCATTATCTCGCGCTGGAGGAGCGGTATGACAGCGATTTGCTGTCTGTGTCAGTCAACGACGCCGTGTACGACGGCAGCGTGCTGGCATTCACGATGGAGATGGCGGCAAAGACGGACGACGTGCTGGCGGTGGAAGTGCGCATATGCGGCGAATGCGACGGAAAAATGTACCGTTTTGACCCGCTGGATGTCTACGGCGGCGAGTTCCAAAGCCTGCTGATGCTGCCCGACCTCGGCGGCACATTCGATGGAGAAAAGTACGCTGCGGAGGGTATCCTGCTCGACGAAACCGGACAGATGCCGCCGGAAGGAAAGCCGATTGCGTGGACAATCGAAATCGACGTACTGAAAGCTGTCTGGCAGACGGAAACCATGCCGGATGACCTGTATGAAGCGCTCAGCGAAGAGGACGACGTGGCGCAGTACATCCGTGAACAGGCGGAGCAGCACATGATCACGCTGACGGACGCGGGTGTGGAGGACTACCTGCTGGAAATGTGCGGCGCGGGCTGGGACGAGATAGAACAGATCTCCAAGGCGGATTTGCTCCTGCGCTGCGGCGGCTTCGAGCGCGCGGAAACATATACCGTGGCGTTTGCGACGGAAGGGAACACGCAGTACGTCCACCCGGGGCTGTCCGGCTTGCGGATTCCGCTGGACGGGTACACGGCGGTTGTGGACTATGTGCGCGCATCGTTCCTCGGCGGGTGCGTGGTGCTGCACTGCGAAGCGCCGAATGGAACGGCACTGCCGAATGGGACGGCACTGCCGGATGTGTGGCGAATCTACCGCAACGACGAGCAGAATCCGGCGGGTGAAGCGGGATGGGCGCGCGCGTCGGGCTATGCGGGCGTGCCGGGCGGCGTGGTGGATGTGAATCAGCCGTCCATCTGCCTGTACTTTGCGCCGTGCGCGGATTTGACGAGCTTGCGCATCGTGCCAGAAGGCGAAGCGGGCTTCACGCTGAATTTGTCGGGAGAGAAGGGGACGGAATGAACGAAGCAACATGGATCGAAAAGATGCGCGCGGTTGAGGGAACACTCTACCATGTGACCTGCGCCATGCTGCGCGAGGAGTATGACCGCCGGGATGCGATGCAGGAGACGGCGCTGCGGGCGTGGGAGAAGCAGTCGACGCTGCGCAGGGAGGAATATTTCGGCACATGGGCGGTGCGCATCTGCATCAACGTGTGCAAGGACATCCGCCGGAAGAGCAAGCCCGTTATGTCCACTGATGACGTGCCGGAAATCCCCGCGCCGCAGGGGGATACGGACTTCCGCCTGATGCTGGACAATCTGCCCGATACGCTGCGCCTGCCGATCGTGCTGTACTATCTGGACGGGCTGACGGTGGCTGAAACTGCGCAGGCACTGGGCGTTCCGGTGGGCACGGTGAAATTCCGGCTGCATCAGGCGCGGAAAAAGCTGCGCGTGGAGCTGGACGCCCCGGAGGGAGAGGGGGCAAACGTGCAATGACCGAGCGGGAACTGCGGGAGAAGCTGCAATCCGCCTACGGAACCATGCCGGACGCAACCCGCGCCGCCTTTGAGCATTCACTGACGCACCACCGAGTGGAAACGCGCAATCCCGTCCGGATGAGCCGGAGAATGCGGACGATTGTCACGCTTGCTCTCATGCTGATGATGCTCACGGCGGTCGGCGTAGCGGCGGCAAAACTGGCGAGTGTGACGGACTACCCGCCGCCGTCGGGGCTGACGCCGGAATACATGTCGCATTTGGTTACGCTGAACGAAGCCTACGACGGCGATTTGCTCACGCTGTCCGTCAATGACCTTGTGTTTGACGGCACGACGGTCGATGTTGCCATGAACGTGCAGCCCAAGGCGGGCAAGCAGGTTTTTATGGACATGGAAGTCACGGCGGAGTGTGCCGGGCGGGCGTACACACTGGAAATTGAGGGCTGCGGGGGCGGCGATTTCATGAGCGGCATGTTCCTGCCGGATGGAACGGACAGCTGGAGTGACTCGCCATTTGGGTTCGACGGTGTGCTCTGGGATGATGATATGCAGTCGCCGCCGGAAGGCGTGCCGATTGCGTGGACGATGACGTTCGAGCTGCTTCAGCCCGTGTGGAAAGTGGAATATCTGCCGGATGCGCAGTATCAGGCGCTCTTGGCGGGCGGGGCGGACACGCTCGAAGCCTATGTGCAGAATAACTGGCGGCAGCAAATCATCACCGTGACGTATGGCAGTCTGGTAGAGTATCAGTATGCGGCGGAGGCGGCGATGCTGGCGGATGGAACCATTACCGAGCCGCTTTCGGGCAGCCGGACGGAACAACTGCTTTCCTGCGGCGGATTCCGGCGCGCGGACACAATCATCGTGCAGTTCACAACGGATTTTGCGGATGATTACGCGCATCCGGAGCTGGTCGGCAAGCGCATCGACATGGGGGACTACGACCTTGTGATTGATAATGTGAACTTGTCATTTATGCGCGCGAACATCACCATGCACTATGAATTTTCAGCGGCGTATACCGAGGATGAAATCCGCCAAATGACGAATCTGCCCAACGCCTGGCGCGTGTATGTCAACGGGCAGACAGAAGCCGGTTACGACGCCTACGCGAATTTCCAGCAGGTCACGAACGGCGCGTACGGCGTGGATACGCCCGAACAGCTGACCGTTGGCTTCGATTTCTACCCGGCGGAGACGGACATCACGCGGCTGACGTTTGTACCGATTCGCAATATGGGAGAAAAGTGGGATGCTTGCCATCCGGATGCGGAAAAGGGGTTTACGCTGGAACTTCAGGAATGATGCGCATATTTGCATAGAAAACACAACATATGAACAGAACATCATGTTTTTTCGCCTGACCATTTGCGTTTTTCCGCCAACCATGCTATAATGAAAGCGATTTAGGCAAGGAGGCGGAACGCGTGGCGGAGGCAGAAGAGAAGCTGGAGGTAGAGGGCTGCGGTTTCCTGTGTGTGCACGAGAAAGTGGTGGAAAAAGTCCAGCACGAGCTGCCGCAGGAGGAAACGCTGCTGCGGCTGGCAGATTTGTTCAAGGTGTTCGGCGACGGGACGCGCGTGCGCATCCTGTTCGTGCTGCTGACGGCGGAGGTGTGCGTGTGCGACCTCGCGAAGCTGCTGGGCATGACACAATCCGCCGTATCGCACCAATTGCGCGTGCTGAAACAGGCACGGCTGATTAAGGCGCGGCGCGACGGCAAGACCGTGTTCTATTCGCTGGCGGATGACCATGTGGCGACGCTGCTGCGGCAGGGCATGGAGCATGTCTGCGAGGGCAGCGGGGGAGAATGCGGGGAATAATCAATCATCAGCATAAAAAGAGGTTCTTCACGGAAAGTTGGGGGCAAACAAGGGCTTAGGCGAAGCGCCAAAAAGCTGCACGCGGAAGGAGCATGAAA
>ERZ780195.257-NODE-257-length-56461-cov-12.869854_pt1 | contig 56461 bp, 53 predicted proteins | sample MGYA00511017_ERZ780195 | MGnify/ENA primary metagenome ERZ780195 (study PRJEB29588, sample SAMEA2159974) | human gut metagenome | biome: human gut; feature: human-associated habitat; material: faeces | place: Denmark | collected 2008/2010 ...
CGACCGCATGGAGCATTTTCCCAACCAGCTCTCCGGCGGCCAGCAGCAGCGCGTGGCCATCGCCCGGGCGCTGGCGGGCAATCCGTCCATTCTGCTGGCCGACGAGCCCACAGGCGCGCTGGATCAGAAGACCGGGCGGCAGGTGATGCAGCTGTTTCAGGAGCTGAGCGACGAGGGCCGCACCATCGTGATGATTACCCACGACATGAACATCGCGGCCCACGCCCGCCGTGTGGTGCACATCATCGACGGCGAGCTGACGGAGGGAGGCGGCACGGGCGATGCTTAAGAAAATCCGATCGACGCTGAGCATGCTGAAGAAATGTGTGGCCATGTCGCTGAGCAACATCGCGGGCAACCGCATGCGCTCGTTTCTGACCGTGCTGGGCATTCTCATCGGCGTGACGGCGGTCATCGCGCTGATTACCACCGTCTCCGGCGTGTCCGGCTCGCTGTCCGGGTCGTTTTCGTCGCTGGGCGCGGGCACGCTGACGGTCAGCATCTCCGGCAGCGACCTGAAGTCCGGCCTGACGGCGGAGGATCTGAGCCGACTGGAGGCGCTTGACGAGGTGGACGGCGTGGTTCCCGGCGCGTCTCTGAGCGCCCGGGTCTCCCGCGGCGGCGAATACGAGACGGGCGTGACCGTCTCCGGCAAGAACGCCTATTACTTCCGAGTCACCGACGATCTGCTCACCCGGGGCCGGGCGCTGAACATCGTGGACGTGGACAACGTCAGCTTCGTCTGCTGGATCAGTCAGGACATGGTGGACGAGTTCTTCTACGGCGTGGATCCCATCGACCAGTCGCTGTACATCGACGGCGTGCCCTTCCTCGTGGCCGGACTCATCTCCGACGCGGAGAGCGAGAGCATCGCGGGCATGATGGGCGGCGCGGCGGACATTCTGATTCCCTATACCACGGCGCTGAAGATGAACAACGAAAGCGCCGTCACGTCCTTCACGGTTTATCTGGCCGACGGCGCGGATTCCGACGCCGCCGCCAGCCGCATCGAGGCGGTCATGGACGAGATGTTCAGCTATGAGGATGACTGCTTCGACGTCGTCACCCTTTCGGGCGTGGAGGACGCTATGGAGGAAATGCTGTCCATGATGACGGCGCTCCTGGCGGGCATCGCGTCCATCGCGCTGGTGGTCGGCGGCATTGGTATCATGAACATGATGCTCACCAGCGTCACCGAGCGCACGATGGAAATCGGCCTGAAGAAGGCGCTGGGCGCGCTGCCCTGGCAGATTCAGATTCAGTTCCTGATCGAATCCTTCCTGCTGAGCATGATCGGCGGACTGGCGGGCGTGGGCATGGGCCTTCTGCTGAGCCTGATTCTCTGCAGGGCGCTGGGCACGGCCTTTACGATCTCCTGGAGCGCCATCGCGCTGGGCACGGGCTTCTCCGCCGCCGTGGGCGTGCTCTTCGGCTGGGCTCCCGCGCGCAAGGCCAGCCGACTGAATCCCATCGACGCGCTGCGCAATATCTGAACGAACGAGCATGGAGGTGCATTTTAACATGAAGCGAATTGGAAAAAAGACACTAGCGGCGGCCGCGGCGATCTGCCTGCTGGCTCAGGGCGCGTGGGCGGAACCCCTCTCCTTCGAGGGCACGGTGTGCGCGTCCGACGAGACGACGGTCTACGCGGCCATCGGCGGCAAGATCGCCGAGGTGAACGTTCAGGCCGGTCAGCACGTCTCCGCAGGCGATGTGCTGGCCACGCTGGAGACCACGAAGATCTACGCCGGGGAATCGGGCGTGATCTCCGGCGTGTTCGGCCAGCCGGGCGACTCCGCCGAGACCGTCGCCCAGCGCTTCGGCGCGGTGATGTACATCGAGGGCGAGAGCGTCTACACCATCTCCGCGTCCACCGAAAACGCCTACAACGCCGCGGCGAACAAGTTCATCCACACCGGCGAGGAGGTCTATCTGAGCTGCTATTCCGACGCGAGTCACACAGGCACCGGCGTGGTCACGTCCGTCTCGGGCACGGACTTCACCGTGGAGGTGCGCTCCGGCGAATTCCTCATCGGCGAAACGGTGAGCGTGTTCCGCGGCGGCGAGGCGGTTTCGTCTCAGCGCATCGGCCGCGGCACGCTGTCGCGCCGCACGCCCACGGCGGTCACGGCCAGCGGCAGCATCGTCTCCATCGCCGTGCAGGACGGCGATTCCGTGCAGAAGGGCGACCTGCTGCTGGAGACGCTGGACGGCGACTTCGACGGCCTGTACATGTCCGGCAGCGAGATCTGCGCCACGGTTTCTGGCACCGTCGCGCAGATCAGCCTTCAGGAGGGCGCGCGCACGGAGAAGGACGCGGCGGCAGCCACGATCTATCCCGACGGGGCCATGCGCGTGGAGGCTCAGGTGGCCGAGACCGACCTCGGCGAAATCCACGTGGGCGACGCGGTGAACGTCGAGCTGCTCTGGAACGAGGATTCCGAGGCGGTCTATCCCGGAACCGTGACCATGATCTCCGCCATCGCCGAGGAATCTCAGCAGCAGGAGGACGGCGACGGCGCGGTCTGCTACATGGTCTATATCGACTTTACGCCCGATGAAAACACGCGCTACGGCATGAGCGCCGTGGTGACGACGCTGGATGCGGGCGAAGCAGCCGGTGATTCCAATGACTAATCGGAAGCTCCGGCGGTTGGCCGCCGCGCTGCTGGCGCTGAGCCTCGCCTGCGGCGCATGGGCGGAAACCGTTCCGGCGAACGACGTGCAGACGGCGATTCCGACGGAAGCGCCGTCTGCGGAACCGACACTGGAACCCACGGAAACTGCCGCCGCAGAACCCACGGAAATGCCGACCGAGGAGCCCACCGAGGAACCTGCGGCGGAGCCATCGGAAAATCCGACGGAGGAACCCACCGCAGCGCCGACGATTGAGCCGACGACAACGCCCACGGCAGAACTGACAGAAGCGCCGACAGCGGATCCCACCGACATGCCTACCGTCGCGCCCACCGAAATCCCTACGGTGAATCCGACTTCTGAGCCTAACGACGCCCCGCAGGACGATCCTCTGCCCGGCGAGGCACAGGAGGGCGCGATTCAGATCGCCGCCGAGGGCAATGTGCAGATCGTGGACGGCGTGAACCGGATTGCACTGGCCCAGCCCGGCGAAGGGCCGAGCTTCACATGGCAGACGGAGCTGGAGGCGAGCGAATTCATCGTCTATGTCCAGAACGCCGACGGAACGCTGAACCTCGCGGGACGAACGACAGAACAGCGCATATCCGTCTCCAAAGAGCTTTGCTCCGACGGAACCAGTACCCTCTGGGTGGGCGCGCTGATGGCCGACGGCGCTGCGGTATGGAGCAGGCTGTTCTTCGCGCTGGAAAACGGTGGGGTCGTGCCGGGCGGCGGCGGTTCTCCCAGTGGGGGAGGATTCCCCAGCCGCGGCGGATTTTCCGCAGGAGGCATGCCGTCGGCGAGCGGCGAGGCTCCTGCGGACGAAGAGCTGCACATCACTCCCGGCGAGGCGCTGACCGATTCGCACGCTTCGGGAACCAAGGAAATGCAGCTCTACGGAACTGTGGCGCTGGAGCCGTCGAACGAGGCGGCGACGGCACTCGTGATGGGCGGCGAGACGCTGCCCGTTCAGCTGGTCGGCGGAGATGGTGCGTTCACGGCGGCGTTGGATGGACAGACGCTGATTCTCACGCCGCAGAACGGCGGAACGCTCTGGTCGCTGGACGGCCGGACGCTGAAAACACTGATGGACAGCGGAGTGGAAAGCATCGTCTTTGAGCTGAACGGCGCGCGGATGGAGCTGGACACGGCAACGGAGCTGTGCGGCGAAAACTACGGAGCGCTGCGCGCCCGGGGATTCGTGTCCAAGGACTTCCTCTGGACGCTCTCCGCGGATGGAATCCGGATTCAGGCGGATGGCGAGACCTGGCCGCTGGGTGAAAACGGCGAACTGACGCGCGCGACGGAGAACTCCTGAAGGCAAAGCGATAAGAAAAGACTGATATTCTCAAAAGCCGTGCGTCTGCACGGCGAAAAGGGTGGGATGAGCATGTGGAAAAAGGCGATGGCGGCGGCTGTGGCACTGCTGCTGACGGCAGCGGCCTCGGCGGAGGTCTACGAGGGAAAGACCGCGGCCATGCGCGTCCATGAGGTTTACGCAGAGGGCACGGCAGAGACCATCTGCGCAGAGGTCGGCCAGGCCGTCTCCGAGGGCGAAACGCTCCTTACGCTGCGCACTCAGAAGGTGTTCGCGACGCAGGACGGAACCGTGGCGCGCGTCCTCGCCGCCGAGGGCGAAACGGTGGACGGCGCGGTGATGGAAATCGCTCCGAAGACGCTCTACACGGTCTTCTGCACCGCGGAGGAAGCCTATGCTTCGGCGGAAACAGGCTTGCTCCATCCCGGCGAGACGGTCTATCTGCGCTGCAGCGTCGACGGAACCCATCGCGCCGTCGGCGTGGTGACGAATCCCGACGGCGACGAGTATTGCGTGGAGACTATCGGCGGCGAACTGTACGTGGGCGAGGTCGTGAAACTCTATCGCGACGCGGACTTCTCATCGAACCAATGCGTGGGCGTTGGCACCGTGCTGTCCACAGAGACGGAGGAATACGCCGCCGAGGGAACTGTCGTCCGGCTGTGCGTCTCCGAGGGCGAGACCGTGGAGCGAGGACAGCTGCTCTATGAGGTCTGCGCATCGGAGGAGACGACGGTCGCCGCGCCCGTTTCCGGCGTGGTGACGCGGCTCTCCGCCGCGCTCGGCGACGAGCTGCGCTCGGACGAGGCCGTCGCCGCCATCGTCCGGAGCGAGGATATATGCGTGGAAATCGACATGGATGAAACGCAGGCGGCAACGCTCCAGCCGGGCGATCGAGTGGAGCTGACCTTCGCCGCCGATTCCGACAGCGAAACTGCAATGGGAACCATAGAAGAAATCCTCAGCATTGCGGAAAACGCCGCGTATCGCGCGTACATCGTTCCCGACGAAACGGACGGTCTGCGCATCGGTCAGAGCGTGACCGTGCGAACGGAATAATGATGAAAAGACATTGAAATTGAATTATGAAGGCCCGTGGGCAAGCCGCCGTCCTTGAAAGACGGACGACGGTTTCGCCTGCGGGCCTTTCGCTGCGCGAAAAAGTCCGTCCGAAGCACTCCTTCGGACGGACGATGGTGGGGTTAGTAGGGCTCGAACCTATGACCTTCACGATGTCAACGTGACGCTCTAACCAACTGAGCTATAACCCCACAACGTTTGGTATTATAGCAGAGATCCGGAAGATTGTCAATGAGTGTTTTTTGTTAACGAAACGGTTATATATCGCCGCGAGGTACGGACGATCGTTCGGAAATGGAGCGCTAAAAGGCGAACGTTCGCGAAGCTGCGGAATATTTAACCTGTAAAATACGAACATTAAATGGATACAGGTTGCGTAAGTTCGTAATTATGTGCTATAATCTCATTGAAAACGGATTTGGAGGAAATTCAGACATGAGTAAGGTTGCCATTCTCATGGGAAGCGACAGCGATCTGGGCGTAATGCAGAAGGCCATCGATCGTCTGCGGAGTCTGGAAATCGGCTTCGAGGTTCGCGTTCTCTCGGCGCATCGCACGCCGGAGGCCTGCGCGAAGTTCTGCCGCGAGGCGGAGGACAACAGCTTTGGCGCGATCATCGCTGCGGCGGGCAAGGCCGCCCATCTGGCGGGCGCGGCGGCGGCCAACACGGTGCTGCCGGTCATCGGCGTGCCGGTGAAGTCCTCGACGCTGGACGGTCTGGACGCACTGCTGTCCACGGTGCAGATGCCTTCGGGCATCCCGGTGGCCACGGTGGCCATCGACGGCGCAGACAACGCGGCCATTCTGGCGGCGCAGATTCTCGCCGGATCGGACGGCGCGCTGCGCGGGCGGCTGAAGGCCATGCGCCGGGAAATGACCGAGGCCGTCGAGGCCAAGGATCGAAAGATTCGGGAACAGTTTGCTTGATTCCAACATTTTGAATAAAAGATTTGCGGAGGAAAAGACAATGGAAAAGACGGTTCAGCTCTACGAAGGCAAGGCCAAGAAGGTTTACGCGACGAACGACGAGAATCTGGTCATCGTTTCCTACAAGGACGACGCGACGGCGTTCAACGGATTGAAGAAGGGCACCATCTCGGGAAAGGGCGTCATCAACAACCGCATGTCCAACATGCTGATGCAGATGCTGGAAAAGAACGGCGTGCCGACTCACTTCGTCGAGGAGCTCTCCGAGCGCGACACCGTGGTGAAGAAGGTTTCCATCGTTCCGCTGGAGGTCATCATCCGCAATATTTCCGCAGGTTCCTTCGCCAAGCGCTACGGCGTGGAGGAGGGCATCGTGTTCGACGAGCCGACCATCGAGTTTTCCTATAAGAACGATGCTCTGGGCGATCCGCTCATCAACGAGTATCACGCCCGCGCGCTGAAGCTGGCCACCCGCGAGGAGATCGAGACCATCAAGTCCATGGCCTTCAAGGTCAACGAGCTGCTCAAGGAGCGCTTTGCCAAGATGAACATCACGCTGGTGGACTTCAAGCTGGAGTTCGGCCGCCTGAAGGACGGCACCATCGTGCTGGCCGACGAGATTTCCCCCGACACCTGCCGCTTCTGGGACAGCACGACCCACGAGAAGCTGGACAAGGATCGCTTCCGCCGGGATCTGGGCGGCGTGGAGGATGCTTACAACGAGGTCATGCGCCGCCTGACCGCGGAGTGAGGGAGACGGGACATGAGCAATATCCATGAGGAATGCGGTGTATTCGGCATCTACAGCCGCGACGGCATGAACGTCGTCTCCGCGGCCTATTACGCCCTGTACGCCCTTCAGCACCGCGGCCAGGAGAGCTGCGGCATCGCCGTCAACGACGGCGGCGTGATTCGCTGCTACAAAAACCCCGGTCTGGTCAACGATGTGATTACCCACGACGCGGTGGAGACCCTCGGCACCGGCACCATGGCCGTGGGTCATGTGCGCTACGGTACGTCCGGCGCGGATCCGCGCCAGAACGCCCAGCCGCTGGTGGTCAACCATGTCAAGGGCTACATGGCGCTGGCCCACAACGGCGCGCTGACCAACGCCCGGGAGCTGCGCGAGGAGCTGGAGCTGAAGGGCTCCATATTCCACATGACCAGCGATTCCGAGGTCATTTCCTATATGATTACCCGGGAGCGGCTGCACTCCAAGTCCATTGAGGAGGCCGTCTGCCGCACCATGGACGTGATTCAGGGCGCGTATTCGCTGGTGATCATGTCGCCGCGCAAGCTCATCGCCGCGCGCGACCCATACGGCTTCAGGCCGCTGTGCATCGGCAAGGTGGGCGAGAACATCGTGTTCGCGTCGGAATCCTGCGCGCTGGACAGCATCGGCGCGACCTTCGTCCGCGACGTAGAGCCGGGCGAGATCGTGGTAGTGGATCAAAACGGCCTGCGCACCGACCGCACCCATGTGGGAGAGAAGCCCAAGTCCACCTGCGTGTTCGAATACATCTACTTCGCGCGTCCGGACTCCGTCATCGACGGAAGCTCGGTGCACACCGCGCGGCTGCGCGCCGGCGCGTTCCTCGCGCTGGAGCATCCCGTGCAGGCGGACGTGGTGATCGGCGTGCCGGATTCCGGTCTGGACGCGGCCATCGGCTTTTCCCGCCAGTCGGGCATTCCCTACGGCATCGGCTTCATCAAGAACAAGTACATCGGCCGTACCTTCATCCAGCCCACCCAGGCCGACCGTGAGAACAAGGTTCGCATCAAGCTGAACCCCATCGCCGCGGTGGTGGAGGGCAAGCGCGTGGTGCTGGTGGACGATTCCATCGTGCGCGGAACCACGTCGGCGCGCATCGTGAAGATGCTGCGCGAGGCCGGCGCGAAGGAAGTGCATATGCGCATTTCGTCGCCGCCATTCATGCATCCCTGCTATTTCGGAACGGACATCGACAGCTGTGATCGCCTGATTGCCTGCCAGTATCCGCTGGATCAGATCAAGGACATCATCGGCGCAGACTCGCTGGGCTATCTCAGCTGCGAGAGCGTGCACCGTCTGGCGGACAACACGCAGGGTTTCTGCTCTGCGTGCTTCGACGGCAATTATCCCTGCGATCCGCCGAAAAACCCCGGAAAGTGCCAGTTTGAGTGCAGAATAACGGAGGCAAGCGAAGAATGAAGAGTTTCAGCGAAAGCTATCGTCAGGCCGGCGTGGACATCACCGCCGGCTATAAGGCCGTGGAACTGATGAAGAAGCACGTGGCGCGCACGACCATCCCCGGCGTGCTGTCCGGCCTCGGCGGCTTTGGCGGCCTGTTCGAGCTGGACATGACCGACCTGAAGCGCCCGGTGCTGGTCAGCGGCACCGACGGCGTGGGCACGAAGCTCAAAATCGCCTTCCTGATGGACAAGCACGACACCGTGGGCATCGACTGCGTGGCCATGTGCGTCAACGACATCGTCTGCTGCGGCGCGAAGCCCCTGACCTTCCTGGACTACATCGCCTGCGGGAAAAACGTGCCCGAGAAGATCGCGGCCATCGTCTCCGGCGTGGCCGAGGGCTGCGTGCAGGCGGGCTGCGCCCTCAACGGCGGCGAGACGGCGGAAATGCCCGGCTTCTATCCCGAGGACGAGTACGATCTGGCCGGCTTCTCCGTGGGCGTGGTGGATCGCGACCGAATCGTGAACAATTCGAAGATCTGCGCCGGCGACGCGCTGATCGGCCTGAAGTCCTCCGGCGTGCATTCCAACGGTTTTTCGCTGGTGCGCAAGGTGTTCGACGTGAACGAGAAGAACCTCGCCGTCTATTCTGACGAGCTGGGCTGCACGCTTGGCGAGGCGCTGCTGGCGCCCACGCGCATTTACGTAAAGCCCGTGCTGAAGCTCATGGAGAGTGTCACCGTCAAGGGCGTGAGCCACATCACCGGCGGCGGCTTCTATGAGAACATTCCGCGCTCCATTCCCGAGGGCCTGACGGCGCACATCGAGACGGGCAAACTGGACGTTCTGCCCATCTTCAGTCTGATCGAAAAGCAGGGCGGCATCTCCCGCCGCGACATGTTCAACACCTTCAACATGGGCACAGGCATGTGCCTGACCGTCGCCGCCGAGCAGGCGGATGAAGCCGTGCGCATCCTGAACGCCGCGGGCGAACAGGCGACGATCATCGGCTCCATCGTTGAGGGCGACGAGCGGGTGCAGATGGCATGAGCGCGCGGGCTGCGGTGCTGGTTTCCGGCGGGGGAACCAATCTTCAGGCGTTGATCGACGCGTCCGTGCGGGGCGAGATTCCGTCCGCGCGCATCGAGCTGGTGATTTCCAACAATCCCGACGCCTACGCCCTCGAGCGCGCGCGTCGCGCGGGCATTCCCACGGCGGTCTGCCTTCGAAAGGGCCGCAGCCGGGAGGCGTTCGAGGCCGAGCTGAGCGCGCTTCTGAAGAAAGCTGAAATCGATCTGATCGTGCTGGCGGGCTTTATGGCGATTCTGTCCGAGAACTTCGTCCGCCGCTATCCCGAGCGGATTCTGAACGTGCATCCGTCGCTGATTCCGTCCTTCTGCGGCGAGGGCTTCTACGGCCTTCGCGTACATCAGGCGGCGCTGGACTACGGCGTGAAGGTGACGGGCGCGACGGTGCATTTTGTCAACGAAATTCCCGACGGCGGCCGAATCATCTTTCAGAAGGCCGTCGAGGTTCAGGACGGCGACACGCCCGAGACGCTTCAGCGCCGGGTGATGGAGCAGGCCGAGTGGATTCTGCTGCCCCGGGCGCTGGAAAAAGTGGCCGGTGAGCGAGAAAAGGAGAAAGCGCAATGAAGAGCATGTACGAAGCGGTGGCTGCGTCCACCTATCCGGGCCGGGGCATCATCGCCGGCCGCACGTCCGACGCGGGCAGGGCGTTCTTCGCCTATTTCATCATGGGCCGCAGCGTCAATTCCCGCAACCGCGTGTTCGTCCGCGAGGGCGAGGGCATCCGCACCGAGGCGTTCGATCCCTCTCAGATGGAGGATCCCTCGCTGATCATCTACGCGCCGGTGCGCCGCATGGGCGACACGATCATCGTGACCAACGGTGACCAGACGGACACCATCCGCGTCTTCCTCGCCGAGGGAAAGTCCTTCGTCGACGCGCTGCGCACCCGCACCTTTGAGCCGGACGCGCCCAACTACACGCCCCGCGTGAGCCTGATGGCCCAGACGGGCGAGGGCTTCACCTTCTCCATGGGCATCTGCAAGGCCGCCGACGCCAGCGGCGAGCGCTGCCTGCGCTGCTTCTATGAATACGAGGACATGCCGGCGGGCGAAGGGCGCTTTCTGCACACCTATCGCTGCGACGGAAGCCCCATTCCGTCCTTCGAGGGCGAGCCGGAAATCGTTTCGCTGGAGGGCAATATCGACGAGATGACCGAGAAGCTCTGGAGCGCTCTGGACAGGGACAACCGCGTTTCCCTCTGGACGGAAACCGTCGATCTGGCCACCGGCGCGCGCGAAAGCCGCATCATCAACCGCAACGTCTAAGGAGGAAGAATACCATGGCGCATGAAATCGCTCTGAAATACGGCTGCAACCCCAACCAGAAGCCGGCGCGCATCTACATGGAAAACGGCGAGCTGCCGCTGGAGGTGCTCTGCGGCCGTCCCGGATACATCAACTTTCTCGACGCGCTGAACAGCTATCAGCTGGTCAGTGAAATGCGCGCGGCCACGGGCGTTCCCGCCGCCGCGTCCTTCAAGCACGTCAGCCCGGCGGGCGCGGCCATCGGCCTTCCGCTCAGCGACGTGCTGCGCGAGATCTATTTCGTTCCCGCTGATCTGGAGCTTTCGCCGCTGGCCAATGCCTATGCCCGCGCGCGCGGCGCGGATCGCATGTCCTCCTTCGGCGATTTCATCGCCCTGAGCGACGTGTGCGACGTGCCCACGGCGAAGCTGATTGCCCGCGAGGTTTCCGACGGCGTGATCGCTCCCGGCTACGAGCCCGAAGCGCTGGAAATTCTGAAGAAAAAGCGCGGCGGAAAGTACAACATCGTGGCCATCGACCCGAGCTACGTTCCCGCCGAGCTGGAGCGCAGAATGTGCTACGGCGTGACCTTCGAGCAGGGCCGCAACGCGCTGAAGATCGACGAAACGCTGCTGGAAAATGTGGTCACAGAGAAGAAGGATCTGACGGACGCGCAGAAGCGCGATCTGGTGCTGTCGCTGATTATCCTGAAGTACACCCAGTCCAACTCGGTCTGCTATGTCAAGGATGGACAGGCCATCGGCATCGGCGCGGGTCAGCAGTCCCGCATCCACTGCACCCGTCTGGCCGGCGGCAAGGCCGACAACTGGCATCTTCGCCAGCATGAAAAGGTTCTGAACCTGCCCTTCAAGCCCGAGCTGGGCCGCCCGGAGCGCGACAACGCCATCGACGTATACATCTCCGAGGACTCCGAGGACGTGATCGGAGACAGCGTGTGGCAGAACTGCTTCACCCGTCAGCCCGAGCCGCTGACCCGCGAGGAAAAGAAGGCGTATCTCTCTAAGATCACCGGCGTGGCGCTGGGCAGCGACGCGTTCTTCCCCTTCGGCGACAACATCGTGCGCGCCAAACGCAGCGGCGTGGACTGCATCGCTCAGCCCGGCGGCTCTATCCGCGACGATCAGGTCATCGCCACCTGCAACGAGCTGGGCATCGCCATGGCGTTCACCGGCATTCGCCTGTTCCATCACTGAGAAATCGGAGGACAGAACCATGAAAATTATGGTCATCGGCGGCGGCGGGCGCGAGCACGCCATCATTCGCAAGCTGCGCGAAAATCCCGCCGTCACCGAAATTTACGCGCTGCCGGGCAACGCGGGCATCGCCGAGGACGCGACCTGCGTGAAGATCGCCGCCACGGATATCGACGGCATGGTTCGCTTTGCCATGGACAACGGCATTGAGTTTGCCGTCGTCGCGCCGGACGATCCGCTGGCCATGGGCGCGGTGGACGCGCTGCACGCCGCGGGCGTGCCCTGCTTCGGCCCCGACGCAAAGGCCGCGCAGATCGAGAGCAGCAAGGCCTTCGCGAAGAATCTGATGAAGAAATACGGCATTCCCACCGCGGCGTTTGAGGTGTTTGATGACGCGCAGAAGGCGCTCGAGTACGTTTCGACAGTGAAGTGCCCCGTGGTCGTCAAGGCCGACGGGCTGGCGCTGGGCAAGGGCGTGCTGATCTGCCAGAACAACGCCGAGGCCGAGGAAGCCGTGCGGGCGATGATGCTGGATCACCGCTTCGGCGGCAGCGGGGCGAAGGTGGTCGTCGAGGAATTCCTCGAGGGCCCGGAGGTCTCCGTGCTGGCCTTCACCGACGGAAACGTCGTGAGGCCCATGGTTTCGTCCATGGATCACAAGCGCGCCAACGACGGCGACGAGGGACTCAACACCGGCGGCATGGGCACGGTCGCGCCGAATCCCTACTATACGAAGGCAATCGCTCAGCGCTGCATGGACGAGATCTTCCTGCCCACCATCCGCGCGATGAAGGCCGAGGGTCGTCCCTTCAAGGGCTGTCTCTACTTCGGCCTGATGCTGACCAAGGACGGCCCGAAGGTCATCGAGTACAACTGCCGCTTCGGCGATCCCGAGACGCAGGTGGTGCTGCCGCTGCTGAGGAGCGACCTGTTCGACATCATGCGCGCCGTGGAGAACGAGACGCTGGCCGACGCGAAGGTGGAATTCTCCGATGAATCCGCCTGCTGCGTGATGCTCGCCTCTGGCGGCTATCCCGAGAAGTACGAAAAGGGCAAGGTCATCTCGCTGGGCCGCGCGCCGGAGATGGCGCAGCTGTTCCACAGCGGCACCACGCGCAATGAAAAGGGTGAGCTGGTCACCAACGGCGGGCGCGTTCTGGGCGTCTGCTGCGTGGGAAAGACGCTGGCCGAGGCCGTCCGCGCCGCCTATGTGGCCGCCGACGAGGTCTCCTTTGAAAAACTGCATCGCCGCAGCGACATCGGCGCGCGGGCGCTGGCCTGCCGCAGCGGCGCGGAGGAATAACGATGGTTTACAGACTTTATGTGGAAAAGAAGCCCGGGTTTGACCATGAGGCGCGCGCGCTGCTGGAGGAGCTGCGCTCCTTCCTCGGCATTCGCAGCCTGAAGAGTCTGCGCGTGCTGAACCGCTACGACGTGGAGAACATCGACGAGGAGATCTACCGCCGCGCCGTGCAGGGTGTGTTCTCCGAGCCGCAGCTGGACGTGGTTTACGACGAGCTGCCCAAAAACGCGGATCATACGCTGGCCGCCGAGTATCTGCCTGGGCAGTTCGACCAGCGCGCGGATTCCGCCGCCCAGTGCATCCAGCTGATGGCTCAGTGCGAGCGCCCGACAGTGCGCACCGCCACGGTCTATCTGATGAACGGCGATCTGACGGCGGAGGAGCTTGACAAGATTCGCCACCATGTCATCAATCCCGTGGAGCGCCGCGAGGCCTCTCTGGCGCGCGTGGATTCGCTCAAGACCGAATACGCGCTGCCCGAGACTGTGCCCACGCTGGAGGGCTTCACCAGGATGGACGACGAGGCGCTGTTCGGCCTGATTCGCACCTACGCGCTGGCCATGGACCGAGCGGACATCGCCTTCTGCCGCGATTACTTCCGCTCGGTGGACCGCGATCCCACGCTGACCGAGCTTCGCATGCTGGACACCTACTGGTCGGATCACTGCCGCCACACCACCTTCCTGACGGAGCTTACGGACGTGCAGTTCGAGGACGAGGACGTGCGTCAGGCCTATGAGCACTATCTGGCCATGCGCCGGGAAATCGGTCGAACCAAGCCGGTGACGCTGATGGATCTGGCGACCATCGGCGCGAAGGTGCTGACGAAGCGCGGCCAGCTGACCGATCTGGACGAATCCGAGGAGATCAACGCCTGCACCATCAAGATCACCGTACAGGTGGACGGCGAGGCGCAGGACTGGCTGCTGCTGTTCAAGAACGAGACCCACAATCATCCCACCGAGATCGAGCCCTTCGGCGGCGCGGCCACCTGCATCGGCGGCGCGATTCGCGACCCGCTGTCCGGCCGCAGCTACGTCTATCAGGCCATGCGCGTCACTGGCGCGGCGGATCCCACGCAGCCCGTGGAAAAGACGCTGCCCAACAAGCTGCCCCAGCGCCGGCTGGTCACCACCGCCGCCGCGGGCTACAGCTCCTACGGCAATCAGATCGGCCTGGCCACCGGCCTGGTCGAGGAAATCTACCATCCCGGCTACGCGGCAAAGCGCATGGAGATCGGCGCGGTCATCGCCGCGGCTCCGGCGCAGAACGTTCGCCGCGAGGTGCCCGCTCCGGGCGACGTGGTGGTGCTGCTGGGCGGACGCACCGGCCGCGACGGCTGCGGTGGCGCGACGGGCTCCAGCAAATCCCACACGGCGGAATCGCTGACGGCCTGCGGCGCGGAGGTGCAGAAGGGCAACGCGCCCGAAGAGCGCAAGCTCCAGCGTCTGTTCCGCAACGAGAAGGCCGCGCGGATGATCAAGCGCTGCAACGACTTTGGCGCGGGCGGCGTGTCCGTGGCCATCGGCGAACTGGCCGACGGTCTGGAGATCGACCTGAACCGCGTGCCGCGCAAGTACGACGGTCTGGACGGCACCGAGCTGGCCATCTCTGAATCTCAGGAGCGCATGGCCGTGGTGCTCGCGCCGGAAGATGTGGAAGCATTCATGGCGCTGGCGGCGGAGGAGAACATCGAGGCGACGACGGTAGCCAAGGTCACGGCGGAGCCGCGGCTGGTGATGCACTGGAACGGCCGCAACATCGTGGATATCTCCCGCGAGTTCCTTAATTCCAACGGCGCGCCCAAATTTGCTCAGGCAAATGTGCAAAAACCGACCATGGTCGGTAAAAAACAGACCGAAGTCGGTTTCGAAGAGCGAATCAAGACTCTGGTCGGTGAATTAAATCAGTGCTCTCAGCGCGGTCTGGCCGAGCGCTTCGACTCCACCAACGGCGCGTGCAGCCTGCTGATGCCCTTCGGCGGCAGACGGCAGCTCACGCCGGTGCAGACCATGGCTTCCCGCATTCCCGTGCAGGGCACGGAGAGCGAAACCGCTTCCGTGATGGCCTACGGCTTCGATCCCACGCTGAGCGAGGTCAGTCCCTTCCGCGGCTCCTATCTTGCCGTGGTGCATTCCATCGCCAAGCTGGTTGCCGCCGGCGCGGACGCGGACAACGTGCATCTGACCTTCCAGGAGTACTTCGAGCGCATGACCGCCGAGCCCGAGACCTGGGGCAAGCCGCTGGGCGCGCTGCTGGGCGCGCTGGAGGCGCAGATCGACTATCGTGCCGCGGCCATCGGCGGCAAGGACTCCATGTCCGGCAGCTTCGAGAAGCTCCATGTTCCGCCGACGCTGGTTTCCTTCGCCGTGGGCGTCTGCCCGGCGGACGCGGTGCGCTCCAATGAGTTCAAGACGGCAGGCCACAAGGTCGGCCTGATCGCGCCGGAATATCGCGCCAACGGCCTTCCCGATCCCGAGAGCCAGCGCGTGGTGTTCGCTAATGTGCGCGACGGACTGCGCAGCGGCCGCTTCTGCGCGGCCTATGCCATCGGCGCGGGCGGAATGGCTTCTGCGGCGTTCAGGATGGCCGTTGGCAACGGCTTCGGCTTCCGCTTTGCCGATGACGCGCAGGACGTTTTCGAGACGAAGACCGGCGCGTTCCTCGTGGAGTATGCCTCGGACGAGGGCGAAGCGGTGGGCGAGGTGACTGAGCAGCGCGTCTTTGCACAGGGTGATTCCGCCGTGTCCATGGACGAGCTGGAGGCCATCTGGCAGAATACGCTGGAGAGCGTGTTCCCGGTGGAGGTGGAAAAGACCTACGCTCAGCCGAAAACCTACAACTATAATACAGAAACCCGCGTGCGTCCGGCGGCGAAGATCGCCCGCCCGCGTGTGCTGATTCCCGTGTTCCCGGGCACCAACTGCGAATACGACACCGAGCGCGCCTTCGTCGAGGCCGGCGCGGACGCGGAGATCCTCGTGGTGCGCAATCTGACGGCGGCGGCGGTAGCCGAGTCCGTGGACGCGTTCGCGAAAAAGCTCGAGAATTCCCAGATCGTGTTTATCCCCGGCGGCTTCTCCGGCGGCGACGAGCCCGACGGCTCCGGAAAGTTCATCACTGCGTTCTTCCGCAATCCCAGGATCTCCGACCGCATTCACGAGCTGCTGTCCAGCCGCGACGGCCTGATCGGCGGCATCTGCAACGGCTTCCAGGCGCTGATCAAGCTCGGTCTGGTGCCCTATGGCGAGATTCGCGCGGCGGAGGACTGCGAGGCCACGCTGACGTTCAACGACATCGGCCGCCATCAGTCCCGGCTGGTGCGCACCCGCGTCGCGTCCAACCGCTCTCCGTGGCTGATGTACACCCAGCCCGGCGAGGTCTATACCTGCCCGATTTCCCACGGCGAGGGTCGGTTCATCGCTTCGGACGAGCTGGTGGCTCGGCTGGCGCGCAACGGTCAGATCGCCACGCAGTACTGCGACAACGACGGCAGGCCGACCATGGATCTGCGCTTCAATCCCAACGGCTCCGTGGACGCCATCGAGGGCATCACGTCGCCCGACGGCCGCGTGTTCGGCAAGATGGGTCACAGCGAGCGCGTGGGCTATCGCTACCCGCTGTACGTGAATGTGGATGGTCAGTATGACAATCGAATGTTCAAGGCGGCGGTGGACTACTTCACAAAGTAATTGCTTCTGCATCCCGGCGAGCGTTTCGCCGGGATGTGCGTCGTTTCAGCGCCGTTTCGGCGGGTTTTGAACGGAAACGATTGACATTTTACAGGAAAATTATTATAATGTGAATGGAAACTGAAATAAAAAGGAGAAGAACCATGAAGAGGATGAAGAGCTTTCTGGCGCTGATGGTAGCGCTGCTGCTTGCGGCGAACTGCGTGTTCGCGCTGGCGGAGGAAACCACGATGGACGTCAGCGGCGTGGCCATCGGCAACGTCCAGATTTCCGTTAACGACGAGCTGGTGTCGGATCTGAGCGGCCTGACGCTGAAGCTGGACGCCGGACAGAGCGACGGCGGCAGCCGCCTGGCGGCCCGCGCGACGGTGATGGGCGGCGACGAGACCGCGGCGCAGGCCGTGATCGCCGGCGCTGAAGAGCAGAACAAGTTCGCGCTGAATGTGACCGGCATGTCCAAGCCCGTGACGCTGGACGCGGCTGTTCTGCAGCAGCTGTTCTCTGAAGAGGGCATGCAGCAGCTGATGGATCAGCTGCTTGCCGAGCTGAGCGACGAGGAGCGCGCGGCTGTGGAAGAAATGATCGCCGCGATCACCGAGATGGCCAGCGAAGAGGGTCTTGACGGCCTGACTTCCGCGTATCAGGCCTATTTTGAGAAGGTCAACGAAATCATGGCCAACGACATGACGGAGGGCGATACCGCCGCTCACGAGTTCCTCTACAGCGGCGAGACCAAGGACGCCGAGAGCTACGTGATCGACGTGCCTGCGGAGGATTTTCAGGAGATTATGACGGCGGCTTGCGAATTCTATGATTCCATTCCCGCCTTCATGAAGCTCGTCAACGCGCTGAACAAGCTCGATGGCGAGACTGCGGAGATCACCAGCTTTTCCGATGTGATGTCGGAAGTCGAGATGCCCGCGGTGACGCTCTACGCCGAGGCTTACAGTGCGACCGACGGCAGCGAAGTCGAAATGTCTTACGTCATTACCATGGATGGCGAGGATCTGATGTATCTGACGATGGTGATCGCCGAGGACGGCGCGGACAACATTCTGACCTTCAATGTGTCGCTGGCGGACGAGGATGAGACTTCCTTCTCCTTCACCATGTCCTTCATCGAGTCTCCCAACGAGGTGCTGGACGGCGTGTCCGACTACAGCTTCGTTCTCTCCGGCAACGAGGGCACGGCTGACGAGTTCAGCGCGGTTCTCTGGTACAGCCCGGACGAGGATTACGATTTCATGGTTGGCGGACAGGTAGATGCCGACGGCAGCACGGCGGGCTTTGCCTACGGCTCCGGCGCGGAGATGAAGACGGCGGCGGTTTACGCCGATGACACGAGCATCGAGGCTGGATGGGTGGCTGCCAGCGAGGCGGGCGCGGCGGATACGCTGTATCTGTCTGTGAATGACGGCGAGGACAATATCTACATCTCCGCCGATATGACCCACTACACCGAGACCATCTCCGTGGACGAGATCGACGCGATTCTCAACGCCGAGGGCGTCGACGTGCTGACCATCGACGACGCGGCGCTGGATACGCTCATGACCGAGCTGTCCTCCGGCATGACCAACGCACTGATCGTGCTGATCAACAACGTTCCCGCGATCTCCGATATGATGACCGCGGAGACGGCGACGGACGGCGAATAAGCTCCGTATTTCCGGGGCGGCGAAGCGTTCAGGCTTCGCCGCCTCTTTTGCGCGCATTTTTTGCTTGCACATTGGCGGAATTTGCGGTACAATGAAGCTGTATAAATTATTGTGGAGGGAAATGCTTTTATGAATGTCAAAGCGCTTTTTGATCAGAATGCTCAGCGGTTTCACGCGCTTTATTCAGGGATAGATCAGTCCGAGCGCTACAGCGCGCTGGCGAACGCGTTTCGCAGCCAGTTTTCCCGCGAGCCGGAGCTGTTTGTCTCCGCGCCGGGCCGTACCGAGGTCGTCGGCAACCACACCGACCACAATCGCGGCCGCGTGCTGGCCGCGGCAGTGAATCTGGACACCGTAGCGGCGGTGGCGGCGCGGGACGACGGCGTGGTGACGCTGTATTCCGCGGGCTACGACCGGCCCTTCGTGGTGGATCTGTCCGATTTGACGGTGCATGAGGACGAAAAGGAGACGACTTTCGCGCTGATTCGCGGCGTGGCGGCGCGGCTCAAGGAACTGGGCTATCGCATCGGCGGCTTCGACGCGTCCGTGACCAGCACGGTGTTCAAGGGGAGCGGTCTTTCCTCTTCGGCGGCCTTCGAGGTCATGCTGGTGGCGGCCTTCGACGCACTGTACAACGGCTGGACCATCGACGCCAAGCTCAACGCGCGCATCTCCCAGTATGCGGAGAACGTGTTCTTCGGCAAGCCCAGCGGTCTTCTGGACCAGTCGGCCAGCGCCGTGGGCGGTCTGGTTACGATGGACTTCGCGCCGGAAATCGCCGACGTGGAGGCGCTTCAGTACGACTTCGGCGCGAAGGGCTACGCCATCTGCGTGGTCTCCGCCGGCGGCGAGCACGGCAATCTCACGGCGGATTACGCGTCCATTCCCGCGGAGATGAAGCAGGTGGCTCAGGCCATGGGCGTGGACGTGCTGGAGAAGATCACCGCCGAGCAGCTCTGGGACGCGGTGCCGATGCTGAAGAAGCAGGTTTCCGACCGCGCCATTCTGCGCGCGTTCCACTTTGTGGACGAGACGCGGCGCGTGACCGAGGCCGTGGATGCGCTGAAGAAGGACGATCTGAATCGCTTCTTCGCGGCGGTCATCGCCTCCGGCGAGAGCAGCTGGAAGCTGCTTCAGAACCTGCACGTGGAGGGCAGCTCCAATCAGGAGATGCCGCTGGCGCTGGAGATGAGCCGCCGCATGCTCGAGGGACGCGGCGCTTGGCGCATCCACGGCGGCGGATTCGCCGGCACCATTCTGGCCTTCGTGCCCATGGACATGCTGGACGAGTACTCCGCGCGCATGAACGCCGTGTTTGGCGAAAAGGCCACCACGGCGCTGGCCATTCGCCCCGAAGGCGTGGTTTATTTTCACGAATAAAGGACAGAGAACCATGATCTATCAAACCCGATCCGAAGCGGAGACGCTTCGGTTTGCGTCCGCGCTGGCAGAAATGCTCGGCGCGGGCGATACTGTTCTACTCAACGGCGATCTGGGCGCGGGGAAGTCCGTGATGGCGCGGGGCATCGCCCGGGCGTTGGGAGTGACGGGCGCGATGCCCAGCCCCACGTTCACGCTGCTGATTCCGTATCAGGGCCGAATTCCCGTCTATCACTTCGACCTCTACCGTCTGGCCGATCCCGACGAGTTTTACGCCGCCGGGCTGGATGAATTCGTCGGCGGCGACGGCGTGGCTGTGGTGGAATGGCCGCAGATGGCCGAGCTGGAGCCGCGTCCGGCGCTGAAGCTGTCCATCCGCCGGGGCGGGAGCGACGACGAGCGATGGATTGAAGTCGAAAACCGCGGCGTGGCGGGCTTTGATCCGCAGCGACTGCGCGAGTGGGGGCGAAGCGAATGAACATTCTTGCAATCGACACCTCCGGCCCTGTGGCCGGCTGCGCGGTGATGACGGACGGGCGCATCGTCCATTCCATTTCGCTCAACCATGGGCTGACCCATTCGGAGACGGTGATGCCCGCGGTGGAGGAGGCACTGTCGGCCTCCGGGCTGCGCTGTGCGGACATGGACGTGTTCGCCGCCGTGGCCGGGCCCGGCTCGTTCACCGGCGTGCGCCTGGGCGTGTGCGCCGCCAAGGGCATGGCCCACGCGGTGAACCGCCCCTGCGTGCCGATCCACGCGCTGGAAGCGCTGTCCATGAACTTCTTCGGCTTCGACGGACTGGTCTGTCCCATTCTGGACGCGCGGCGGCGGCAGGTCTACTGCGCGCTGTTCGACACGCGCGACGGCTTTCCTGTGCGCGTGGCCGAGGACGATGCCATCGGTCTGGACGAACTGCTGGAGCGTCTGCCGAAGAATCGGCGCATCCTGTTCTGCGGCGACGGCCTGAGCGTCCATGCGCAGACTATCGTCGAAGCGATGGGGGAGCGGGCAATGCTCGCACCGGCCAATCTGCGGGATCTGCGCGCCGACGCGGTGTGTGCGCTGGCGGAGCGCAGGCGCGAGGAGTGGATTCCCGCGCAGGAGCTGCGTCCGGTGTATCTGCGCGCGCCGCAGGCCGAGCGGGAGCGCAACGCGCGGCTGAATCGGGAGGGAAAGGCATGAGTGAAATTACCGTCGGACTGATGACCGTCGAGGACGTGGACGCGGTGCACGCCATCGAGGTCGCGTGCTTCAAAACACCATGGTCGCGCGAATCGTTCATGCGCGAGGTGACGGAGAACGCCTGCGCGCGCTACGTCGTGCTGCGCGAGGACGGCCGGGCCATCGCCTACGCGGGCGTGTGGTTCGTGCTGGACGAGGGCCACATCACCAACATCGCCGTCCATCCCGACCGGCGGGGCGTCGGCTATGGCGAGCAGGTGACCCGGGCGCTGATTCAGCTGGCCGCGGACAGCGGCATGAACTGGATGACGCTGGAGGTGCGCCGCTCCAACAAGGCGGCACAGTCGCTGTACCATAAGGTTGGTTTTATCGACGTCGGGTATCGGAAGCGCTATTACGAAAACAGCGAGGACGCGCTGATTATGGCGCTGGAGCATCTGCCGGAGGCCCATCCTGAAAACGACCCCATGCTGGTGGTCGAGGACGAGGGAACCGACGAGGAAAACTGATCGTCTAAATGGAAAAGGAGCGTGAGACGGATGCTGTTTCGGGTGCTGGAAATTGGAATCGTGACGCTGTGCTGCCTGCTGGCGGCGTCGGTCTACGCACATATTTTTCAGATGCAGCGCTATCAGATGCCCGTCTACAGCCAATGGCTGAAGCGCAGCCGCGACCAGTTTCTGAAAAACAACGTGCTCATCGGCCTTTTCGGCGCGGCGATGCAGTGGTATCTGCCTATATTGCTGTCGCTGTTTGTTCAGGTGGAATCGACGCGCAATTCGCTGGCAGGCTGGCTGACGCTTCTGAGCTTTGCCGGAGTGACGGTGGGGTTGGCGCTTCGCCATCACCATCGGGAGGATAAGCATCCCTTCAGTCTCACTCTGCGCGCGCGGCGGCTGATGGCCGTGACGGGCGCGCTGCTGCTGGCGCTGGTTCTGTCGATGGTGCTGCTGAGCGTTCCGCCCTATCTGACCTACGCCGTGCTGCCCTATGTGGTGTGGCTGGCGGGGCGGATCATGGATCCCGTGGAGGCGCGTATCAACGCGGGCTTTTACGAGGAAGCGCGCAGGAAGCTGGCCGGGCGCAAGGATCTGATTCGCATCGGCATTACCGGAAGCTATGGCAAGACGCTGACCAAGTTCATTCTGCGGGGAATGCTGTCGCAGAAGTACAAGGTTCTGGCCACGCCGGCGAGCTTCAACACGGCGATGGGCATTTCCCGGGTCATCAACGACCGCCTCGCGCCGGAGCATCAGGTGTTCATTGCCGAGATGGGCGCGCAGCATGTGGGCGACATCAAAAATCTGGTTCGGCTGGTGCGGCCGCAGTATGGCGTGATTACCTCCATCGGCCCGCAGCATCTGGACACCTTCGGCTCCATCGCCAACGTCGCAGAGGCGAAAAACGAGCTGATCGAAGGCCTTCCGGAGGACGGCGCGGCGTTTTTCGCGGCGGACAGCGGCTACACTGATCGCCTGTACGGCATGTGCAAGCGGGAAAAGTACAACGCCGCCGTGGAAAAGCAGGGGGAGTTCTCCATGCTCGCGACGGACGTGCTGACCGATCAGACGGGCACGCGCTTTACATTGACCTGCGCCGACGGCGGACAGGTAAGCTGCAGGACGCGGCTGCTGGGCCGGCTGAATGTGCAGAACATCGCGCTGGCCGCGGCGGTGGCCCGCAAGCTGGGTCTGACCATGGAGGAGATCGCCGAGGGAATCGCCCGTTTACAGCCCTTTGAGCGAAAGCTCCAGCTGATTCCGGGCGAGCGGTTCATCATTGACGACACGCTGGGCGGCAGCGCCGCCGGAACCGCCGAGGCGCTGGGCGTATTGGCCGAGTTTCCCGGTCGACGCGTGATCATCACCTCCGGCCTGACCGAGACCAACGGTCGAATGGAGGATGCGAATTACGCCTTCGGCACTCAGATGGACGGTTGCGTGGACGCGGCGATTCTCGTCGGCGACCGCCAGACGGTTCGTCCCATCGCCAAGGGCTTGCTGAGCACTGGTTTTCCCAAGAACATGATCTTCTTTTCGGAGACGCTGGAGGACGCGGACGAGATTCTCAACGAAATCTCCGCGCCGGGAGACAGCGTGCTGTACGAAGGAGAGATCGTCGAATAATCAACGAGGACGCGCCGCTGAATTGCGATGCGTCCTCGTTTCTGTTTATCGAATTGCCTGTCGGGTAAAGTCCCGCCGCAGCGCGGCGTACAGATCCACGTCCACATATCGCCCCTTGTTCATCAGCTTTTCCCGCAGCGTGCCCTCGTGGAGCATGCCGCATTTGCGCATGACCGCGCCGGAGGCGGGATTGTCCACCTCGTGCATGGCCTCGATGCGGTTCAGGCGCAGCGTGGAAAAGCCGTAGCCGAGCACCGCGCGCAGCGCCTCGGTCATGATGCCGCGGTTCCACTGACTTCGGGCGAGGGAATAGCCCACTTCGGCGGCGGCGTTGTCGGACTGAATCCACATAAAGCCGATGGTTCCGATGATCTTCCCGGTGGATTTCAGCTCGATGCCCCAGCTTGCCGGCTCGTTTTGCCGATAGCGGCGGATCATGTAGCGCAGATAGGCGCGCGCGTCGCCGATGGAGCGCTGTGCCTCCCAGAGCACATGGCGGGCGACCTCGGGATCGCGGCTATATTCAAAGATGTCCTTCGCGTCGTGCATATTCAGCCGGCGCAGCAGCAGACGCTCGGTTTCCAGCGGCGGCATGTGTCCGCAGGGATCGAAGCCGATCATTGGCCGCGCTCCTTTCGCAGCAGCGCGTCGGTCATCAGCAGCGCGGTGATGGTTTTCGCGTCCTGAATTTCGCCGGAGAGCACCATCTCCAATGCCTCGGAAAAGGGCATCCGAATCAGGTTCAGAAATTCGTCGTCGTCGGGATGGCTCTCGCCGCGATGGAGTTCGCGGGCCAGATAGATGGAAATCTTCTCGTCGCAGAAGCCAACGGTGGTCAGCAGATCGTTCAGATGCGTCCATTTTCCGGCGGAGAGGCCGGTCTCCTCGCGCAGCTCACGCTGTGCGGCCAGCAGGCGATCCTCTTCCCTGGAATCCAGCTTGCCAGCGGGAATCTCCAGCAATACACGGTCGATGGGCGCGCGATATTGGCGAACGAGGTAGACGTTGCCGTCCTCGTCCAGCGGCAGCACCGCCGACGCGCCGATATGGCGCGCGACCTCGCGAAGCGCCAGCTTGCCGTTGGGCAGGCGATTGGTCAGGCGGTCGATGTGCAGAATCAGTCCGTCGTAGACGCGCTCGGTGGAGATCGTCTGTTCCAGAATGCGTTCGTCATCAAAGGTTCTCATGGCTCAAAGCCTCCCGAAGGAATATTTGTCGAGAATAAAAATTCGCGCTCTTTGAGAAAAATCCTGCCTGTATCTGGGAAAATTTGACTTTTCTAAAGACATATGCTACAATAGGGAAGGTTTGTTTACTGAATTTTGACGCGCCGTCCAAAGGCGCGCTGCAGGAGAGATTTTCGATGATTCATCCTTCCGAGCGAATGACGCATGTGCATTCGGATATTCGCGGCCCCCTCTATGAAGAAGCGCTGCGCATGCAGGACCGCGGCGTGAGCGTACTGAAGCTCAACACGGGCAACCCGGGCATCTTCGGTTTCGGTCTGCCGGACAGCGTGCGTCAGGCCCTGACCCGGCACGTGGACGAGGCGGTGCCCTATTGCGATATGCGCGGCATGCGCCAGGCGCGCGACGTGATCTGCACCTATCACATCGGCCGCGGCGTACGCGGCATCCAGCCGGACGACATCTTCGTCTGCAACGGCGTGAGTGAGGCCGTATCCATGCTGATGACGGCATTGGTCAGCGCCGGCGACGAGATTCTGATGCCCTCGCCGTGCTATTCGCTATGGAGCAACAACGCCTATCTGGGCGGCGGCAGGCCGGTTTTTTATCGCTGCGATCCGCAGAACAACTGGAATCCCGACCCGGAGGATATCGCCGCCAAGGTCAGCGAGCACACCAAGGCCATCGTAATCATCAACCCCAACAATCCCACCGGCGCGGTCTACAGCAGGGAGACGCTGCTGGCCATCGCGGACATCGCGCGCAGGAACAAGCTGCTGCTGCTGGCGGACGAAATCTACGATCGGTTGGTCATGGATGAGCTGCATCACTGTTCCATCGCCGCATTGGCCCCGGACCTGCCCTGCGTGACGTTCAACGGTCTGTCCAAGTCCCACATCATCTGCGGCTTCCGCTGCGGATGGATGGTGTTTTCCGGCCCCCGTTCCGAGACGGCGGAGCTTCAGGCGGCGGTGACGGCGCTGGCCTCCATGCGCCTGTGCGGCAACGCGCTGACGCAGCTGGTCATTCCCGCGGCGCTGGTGGACAGCGAGAGCACCCACGCCATGATCGTACCCGGCGGCCGCCTGTACGAGCAGCGCGAGGCCACGACCTCCGTGCTTCGCGAAATCGAGGGCGTGACCTTCCTGCCCAACCGCGCGGCGTTCTATCTTTTCCCCGGACTGAATCGGGAGATGTATGACTTCACCGACGGATACGACTTCGCCATGAAGTATCTGCATGAAAAGAACGTGCTGGTCATTCCGGGCGAGGGCTTCGACTGGCATGAGGATCTGCGCTTCCGCATCGTTATGCTGCCGCAGCCGGAGGTGCTGCGCAAGGCAATGCTGGATCTGAAGGACTTCCTCGCCGACCATCGCAGAAAGTAAATACGCATAAAAGTGCCCTCGGTCGCCGCCGAGGGCTTTGCCCTGCAGAAAAGCCGCCCCGTTTTCGAAAAAGCGGGACGGCTGTTTTTTAAGATTTTCAGTGTTTGATGAGCGAAACGCCGGTCATTTCCTTCGGCTGCTCCAGACCCATCATGTCCAGCATCGTCGGACACAGGTCGCACAGGCGGCCGGTTTCGCGCAGCTCCTGCTTGGGATGCGCTGGGTCGATGACGATGACGGGCACCGGGTTTGTGGTGTGCGCGGTGAACGGGCCGCCGTGAACGGGGTCGATCATCTGATCGGCGTTGCCATGATCGGCGGTGATGATGCACTTGCCGCCCCTGGCCACGATGGCGTCCACGATCTTGCCGACGCACTCGTCTACCGTCTTGACCGCCTTCATGGCCGCGGACATCACGCCGGTATGGCCGACCATGTCGCAGTTGGCGAAGTTCAGGATGATGACGTCGTACTTGTCCTCGTTGATGCATGGCAGCACCGCGTCGGTCACCTCGTAGGCGCTCATCTCAGGCTTGAGATCGAAGGTGGGAACCTCTTCCGAGGAGGGGGAGGGAACCAGAATGCGATCCTCGCCGGGGAAGGTGCGTTCCTCACCGCCGTTGAAGAAGAAGGTCACGTGGGCGTACTTCTGCGTCTCGGCAATGCGCAGCTGCGTCTTGCCGCACTTGGACAGATATTCGCCCATGGTCATCTTCAGGGACTCAGGCGGATAGGCGATCAGCACGTTGGGCATCGTCGCGTCGTACTGCGTCATGCAGACGTAGGTCAGCGGGAAGAAGCCGTGCTTGCGCTCAAAGCCGTCGAAGGCGGGATCCACGAACGCGCGGGTGATTTCGCGGGCGCGGTCGGGGCGGAAGTTAAAGAACACCACGGAATCGTCGGCCCTGACCATGCCTTCGGGATCCAGCACGGTGGGCAGCACGAATTCGTCGGTCAGATGCTTGCCGGTCTCGTCCACGACTTCATAGGAAGCCTTGATGGCCTTGACCGCGTCGTCGGCCTGAATGCCTTCGCCGCAGACCATGGCGTTATAGGCCTTTTCCACGCGCTCCCACGCAAAATCGCGATCCATGGCGTAGAGACGGCCCATCAGCGTGGCGATCTTGCCCACGCCGATTTCCTTCATCTTGTCCTCCAACTGCTGGACGTATTCCCAGCCGGAATCCGGCGGAACGTCGCGGCCGTCGAGCAGTGCGTGCACGTAGACCTTGGTCAGGCCGTGGCGCTTGGCCATTTCCAGCAGGCCATAAAGATGTTCTGTGTGGGAATGCACGCCGCCGGGAGAGACCAGGCCGATCAGGTGAAGTGCGGTGCCCTTCGCCTTGCAGTTGTCCATTGCGGCGAGCAGCGCCTTGTTCTCGAAGAACACGCCATCCTGAATGTCCTTGGTGATTTTGACCAGCATCTGATAGACCACGCGGCCCGCGCCGATGTTGGTGTGGCCCACCTCGCTGTTGCCCATCTGGCCGTCGGGAAGACCCACGTCCAGACCGGAAGCGCCGATGGAGGTCACGGAGTACTTCGCCTTGAGCGCGTCAATGTTGGGCGTGCCCTGAGCGTAAATGGCGTTGGATTTGGGGTCGGGTTTACCGATCCCAAATCCGTCCAGAATCAGAAGCGCAGTGGTTGCCATCAGAAGTTCACCACCTGAGCGAAATCAGCCGCCTTCAGGGACGCGCCGCCGATGAGGCCGCCGTCGATCTCCGGCTGCGCCATCAGGCCCTTGACATTGGAGCCCTTCATGCTTCCGCCGTACTGAATGCGGATGTGCTCAGCGGCGAAGCGGCCAAACTTGTCGGCGATGGCCTTACGGATCACGCCGATGGTCTGGTTCGCCTGCTCGTCGGTGGCGGTCAGGCCGGTGCCGATGGCCCAGACGGGCTCGTAGGCGACGACGACGTTCTCCAGCTCCTTGGCGGACAGGCCGTGCAGCGCCATCTGAGTCTGATAGGTGACGATCATGTCGGTGTAGCCGGCTTCACGCTCGTCCTTCAGCTCGCCGACGCAGACGATGGCCTTCAGGCCGGCCTTGACGGCGGCAACGGTGCGCTGGTTGACGGTCTTGTCGGTCTCGCCGAAGTACTGACGGCGCTCGGAGTGGCCGATGATGACGTACTCGCAGCCCGCGGCCTTGAGCATGTCGGCGCTCAGCTCGCCGGTGTACGCGCCGGAGGCCTTGAAGTGGACGTTCTGCGCGCCCAGCTTGATGTTGGTGCCCTCGATGATGGGCTTCACAGCTGCAAAGCAGACCGCGGGAGTGCAGACGACCACGTCGCACTTGGCGTTCTTCACCAGCGGGATCAGGTCGGTGACCAGCTGAGCGGCCTCTTCGGGGGTCTTGTTCATCTTCCAGTTGCCGGCGATGATGGGACGGCGCTCGGGAATGACGCGATCCATCAGGCACACGACGCCGGGCAGCTCCTTGCCCTCCAGGAATTCCAGAGAAGCGCCGCCGCCGGTGGAGATGTGGCTCATGCGATCAGCCAGACCCATCTGGGTGACGGCCGCGGCGCTGTCGCCGCCGCCGATGATGGTGATGGCGTTGGAATCTGCCAGCGCCTGAGCGATGGCCAGAGTGCCCTTGGCGAAGTTGGGCATCTCGAAGCAGCCCATCGGGCCGTTCCAGACGATGGTGCGGGCCTTCTTGATTTCTTCAGTGAAGAGCTGCACGGTCTCCGGACCGATGTCCATGCCTTCGAACTCAGCGGGGATGTCCCAGGAGTGGGCGGTAATGCGCATGCAGTCGTTGGAGAAGGCGTCGCCGCAGACGTTGTCCACGGGGAAGAGCATCTTCACGCCCTTGGCCTTGGCTTCCTCCATGAGCTCCTTGGCCAGATCAATGCGCTCCTCGTCCAGAAGGGAGCGGCCGACCTTGCCGCCCATGGCGACACGGAAGGTGTAGGACATGCCGCCGCCGATGAGCAGCACGTCAACCTTGTCCAGCAGAGCCTTGATGACGCCGATCTTGTCCTTGACCTTCGCGCCGCCGAGAATGGCGAGGAAGGGACGCTCGGGGTTCTCCACGGCGTTGCCGAGGAACTGCAGCTCCTTGCCGATCAGGAAGCCGGCGACGGCGGGCAGATACTTGGCCACGCCCGCGGTGGAAGCATGAGCGCGATGGACGGTGCCGAAGGCGTCGGAGACGTAGATTTCCGCCAGAGAGGCCAGCTTCTTGGCGAACTCGGGATCGTTCTTTTCCTCTTCGGGCATGAAGCGGACGTTCTCGAGCATGACAGCCTTGCCGGGCTCGACCTCGGCAGCCAGGCGCTGCGCGTCTTCGCCGACGACGTCCTTGGCCAGCTTGACCTCGAAGCCCAGCTTCTCGGACAGGCGCTTTGCCACGGGCGCGAGGGAATACTTCATATTAAACTCGCCCTTGGGACGGCCGAGATGAGAGCACAGGATAACCGCGGCGTCGTGATCCAGCAGATACTGGATGGTGGGCAGCGCGGCGTTAATGCGGGTTTCATCGGTGATGTTGCCTTCCGCGTCCAGCGGCACGTTAAAGTCGCAGCGGACAAGCACTTTCTTGCCGGAAACCTGAATATCTTCAATGGTCATTTTATTGAGATTCATGTTCATTCATCCTCCCTATAGATTATGACATTATTTTAGCACACTTTCGTTGGAAATAAAAGCAAAATTTGTGATATTTCTTGGAGCTTGTGCGTCGTTTTTTCGAATCGCCGCAGGAAAAATGCCGCGGACTCATTTTTCGCCTTCGCCGAGCCAGCTTCGCAGCGTCTCCGCGTCGCGCAGAAGGGCGTTGGGATCGTCGTTTTGGACAAATTCCAGCAGCATCCGATGACCGTCGAGCAGGGGAAGCGCCCGCTTCCATAGGAATTCGCCCTCGCTCAGCGGCAGGCGAATCGTATTCGTTCCCTCATGCCGCCATGAAAAGACATGGGCGTGAGCCATGCGCGGCCGGACGAGAGCCAGCGCGCGCAGCGTCTCCTCCGCCGGCCAGTCCCAGCGGGGCTGCCAGTAGAAGCGGAGGTTGTCCGCGCACGCCGTTTCGGTAAGAAGCAGTTCGGCGCTGGAAAGGCTGTCGGTCAGCGTGCCGCCGTGAAATTCCGGCGCGAGAATCAGATTGCGCGTCTTCGCCGCATCGCATGCGGCGAGCAGACCGTCCACGATTTCCGCGCGTTCACCGCCGCTCAGATTCGCGGAAATGACGTTGTTTCCGCACCAGATGCGCATCAGCGGCGCGCCAAGCGCGCAGGCCGCGTCCATGCAGCGCAGAAGGCTGTCCATGGAATCGCCCACGCGGAAATAGCTGCCGTAGGCGCAGATTTCCAGTCCCGCGTCGGCGCTCATGCGGCGCACCTCCGGGGCGCTGCGTCCGTCCGGCGGGACGTGCACGTCGCCGCCCCATTCGATGCACCTGAGCTTCGCCCTTTCGCACAGTCGGCAGATTTCCGCGGGGGAGAGCGCGCGGAACGTCACCGAAACCAGTCCGGGAAGAATCATCGCCGTCGCCTCCTCACGCCATCGTCCGGAGCATTTTCCTAGTCACCTCATAGCGCAGCGCCTCGCCGCGCAGCCAGCGGCCGCATTCGTCGGCCATGTACGCCGCCATGCGCCGCACCTCGCGGCCCATGGAGCCGGCGATGTGGGGCGTGAGGAAGCAATTGGGCAGCGCGCGCAGCGGGCTTTCGTCCGAATGCTCCTCGTCGGTCAGCACATCCAGCAGCGCCGTCACCGTGGGCTTAGTGGTGAGCAGCTCGTACAGCTCGCTCTCGTCCAGCTGCGCGCCGCGGCCGGTGTTGATGAACGTGGAATAGTCCCGCATGGACAGCAGATGCTCCCGGCGGATGATGTGCTGCGTCGCGGGCAGGTTGGCCAGATGGTTGGACACGATTTCGCACTGGGCGAAGATCTCCTCCATGCCCGCGCGCTGAACGCCCAGCTCGGCCAGCTTTTCGTCCGAGGCGAAGGGATCGTAGGCCAGCACGCGGCAGTCGTAATTCTTCAGCATCTCCGCCACCCGCGCGCCTACGGCTCCCAGCCCCAGCAGGCCGATCTGAACGTCGTAGAGGCCGGGATAATGACTTGCGGCTTCCGCGGCGGCTGCGCGATTTTCAAGCATCAGCCGCTGAATGCGGAAGGTTCCCTTGGCGGCCAGCTCGATCTGGGAGACGGTGAATTCCGCCACGGGCACGCCGTTGGCCATCCACGCGCTGAACAGGCGCACATCGCAGTCGAGAAATGGCTCGGCGAAGGCCTGCACGGTGCCGGCGGCGTAGAAGACAGCCTTCAGTGAGGGAAAGAGCGAGCGGATTTCATCAGCCTCCACGCGCGGCATGCCCCATGTGGAGAAAATCACCTCGGCGTTTCGAACGGACGGACAGGCGCGCGCCTCTTCGAGGGAATAGACCTTTTCGTCCAGCCGAATCCTTTCGCGCAGCATCTCCCGCTGGCGCGGGCCGTACACCCGGTCGATATTTTCAGGGCTCTGGCAGAGAAATATTCCTTTCATTTGATTGCACCTCCGCGGAAAATCTTCGTGTGCCGTCGAAAACATTATACCTGTCCGCGCGGGAAAACACAATGCGCAGGAGGGTGAAAAAGTTCGAAAGTTCCCAAATGGCAAACGGGATTTGCGCACCGCTTTAACGTAGAGGTGCTATAATATCACAAAATCAAACCCAATCAGGCCGGGGCATTCGCCGCGGCGGGAGGATGCGTTCATGAACGAACCGATTATCAGCGCGCGCAATGTGTGCTTTCAATACGACGATTCCGATCATCCGGCGGTGGACGGCGTTTCGCTGGAGATCGCCCGGGGCGAATTCGTCGCCGTTCTGGGCCGAAACGGAAGCGGCAAGTCCACCTTCGCCAAGCTGCTCAACGCCCTTTTGATTCCCACCTCCGGCGTGCTGACCGTGGACGGAAAGCGCGCCGTGGACGAGGACAGCGGCTTCGACGTGCGGCGCTGCTGCGGCATGGTTTTTCAGAACCCGGACAACCAGATCGTGGCTACCATCGTCGAGGAGGACTGTGCCTTCGGGCTGGAGAACCTGGGCGTGGAGCCGGCGGAGATTCGCCGCCGGGTGGACGAGACGCTGCGCGAGGTGGGCATGGCGGACTACGCGTCGGCTTCGCCCTCGCGGCTGTCCGGCGGACAGAAGCAGCGCGTAGCCGTGGCCGGCGTGCTGGCCATGCGGCCGAAGGTAATCGTGTTCGACGAATCCACGGCCATGCTCGATCCCATCGGCCGGCGCGACATTCTGGCGCTGGCGAAGCGACTCAATCGCGAAGAGGGCATCACCGTCGTCTGGATCACCCACTTCATGGACGAGGCCGTGCAGGCAGATCGCGTGGTGGTAATGGATTCCGGGCGGATCGCGCTGGAGGGAACGCCGCGCGAGGTGTTCGTTCAGGTGGACAAGGTGCGCGCGCTGGGGCTGGACGTGCCGGAGATGATGCGGCTTTCCCAGGATCTGCGCGCGGCGGGCGTAAACGGACTGAGCGGTCAGGCGATGACCGTGGAGGAAATGGCGGAGGAATTATGCCGATTGAAGTCAAGAATCTGACCCATATCTACATGAAGGGAACGCCCTTCGAGGCGTGTGCGCTGGATTCGGTCAGCCTGAGCATCCGCGACGGCGAGTTTATCGGCGTGATCGGCCACACGGGCAGCGGCAAGAGCACGCTGATCGCCCATCTGAACGCGCTGGATCGCCCGGAGCCCGGAACGGTGTTCGTCAACGGTATGGATCTGGGCGCGAAGGACGCGGATCTGGCGAAGGTGCGCCGCACCGTGGGACTGGTGTTCCAGTATCCCGAATATCAGCTGTTCGAGGAGACGGTGGCCAAGGACGTGGCCTTCGGGCCGCGCAACCTGAAGCTGCCCGAGGACGAGGTGCAGGCGCGGGTGCGCCGAGCCATGGAGATGGTGGGCCTTGCCGAGCGCTATGCCGACCGTTCGCCCTTCGATCTGTCCGGCGGACAGAAGCGCCGCGCGGCCATCGCCGGCGTGCTGGCCATGGAACCGTCCATACTGATTCTGGACGAACCCGCGGCGGGACTGGATCCCGTCGGACGGCGGGAAATGCTGGATCTGGTGAAGCGTATTCACGAAGCTGGCACGACAGTGGTCATGGTTTCCCATTCCATGGACGACGTGGGACGGCTGTGCGACCGGCTGATCGTGCTGGAGCACGGACATGTGGCCTTCACGGGCACGCCCGCCGAGGTGTTCCGCCACGGCGACGAGCTGCGCGCCATCGGGCTGGACGTGCCGGAGTGCGCGCGTCTGGCGGCGGCGCTGCGGGAAAAGGGCTTCAGCCTGCCGGAGGACATCTATTCCTACGACGACGTACGTTCGGCGCTGCTGAAAATGCTGAAGGGAGAGGGGGAGGCGCGGTGCTGAAGGACATTACGCTGGGCCAGTTTTTCCCCGGTAATTCGTTTCTGCACAAGCTCGACCCGCGCACGAAGCTGCTGCTGACCCTCGGACTGATCGTCGTGGTGTTCATCTCCCACGGCTTCGTGGGCTTCGGGCTGATTCTGGCCTTTGTGCTGGCAGCCACGGCGCTGTCCGGACTGAAGCTCAAGTTTCTGCTGCGCGGACTGAAGCCCATCTTCTTTATCGTGGCCTTCACCTTCGTGCTGAACGTGTTTTTCCAGAACACGGGCAATGTGCTGGTGCAGCTGGGCTTTCTGAAGATCACAGACGAGGGTCTGCGCATGGCGCTGTTTCTGGCGGCACGGCTGGTGCTGCTGGTGTTCTGCACGCAGCTTCTGACGCTGACCACTTCGCCCATTGCGCTGACGGACGGGCTGGAATCGCTGCTCGGGCCGCTGAAGAAGGTGCGCTTTCCCGTGCACGAAATCGCCATGATGATGTCCATCGCCCTTCGGTTCATTCCGACGCTGATGGACGAGGCGGACAAGATCATGAAGGCGCAGACGGCGCGCGGCGCGGACTTTGAAAGCGGCAATCTCATCCAGCGGGCCAAGGCCATGGTGCCGCTGCTGGTGCCGCTGTTCGTGGGCGCGTTTCGCCGGGCGGAGGAGCTGGCCATGGCCATGGAGGCGCGCTGCTATCGCGGCGGCGAGGGCCGCACGCGCATGCGCACGCTGCGCTATTCCGGCCGCGACGCGCTGGCGGGCGGGCTGCTGCTCGCACTGCTGGCGGCGGTGATCGCGCTCAACGCTTTGGGCGTGGTCTGACGGAGGAATGTCCATGCGCAGAATTCAGCTGATCGTCGAATACGACGGCACGAACTACGCCGGCTGGCAGCGGCAGGAAAACGCGCTGGCCGTGCAGCAGGTGCTGGAGGAAAAGCTGTCGAAGCTGACACGGGAGCGGGTGGTGCTTCACGGCGCGAGCCGCACCGACGCGGGCGTGCACGCCATGGGTCAGTCGGCACATTTCGACACCAACTGCTCCATTCCCGCGGAGAAATTCAGCTTTGCGGTGAACACCATGCTGCCGCCGGACGTGCGCGTGCGCCTGTCGAGACAGGTTCCCGAGAGCTTCCACGCGCGGTTTTCGACGAAGGGCAAGCGCTACCGCTATCTGTATCAGGTCAGTCCCCATTCCAGCCCGCTCAACCGCCTGACCCACGCGCACATCATCTATCCGCTGGACACGGAGAAGATGGCAGAGGAGGCGCGCTCGCTGCTGGGCGCGCATGATTTCGCGGCCTTTGCGGCCAGCGGCTCGGTGGTGAAGGACACGGTTCGGCGCATCGACCGCGCGGAACTGAATCGGGACGGCGAGGAGCTGAAGCTCGTCGTGGAGGGAAACGGCTTCCTATATAATATGGTGCGCATCATCGCGGGCACGCTGGTGGGCGTGGGCTGCGGAAAGATTGAGCCGGGCGCGTTTCGCCGCGCCATCGAGAGCGGCAACCGGCTGGATCTGGGCGTGACCGCCCCGGCCAACGGGCTTACGCTGATGGAAGTGTTTTACGATCCTGAGGATCTGAAGTGCTGAAATGCAAATCGGAGGGAAGAACCATGACCGTGACCAATGCCATGCGCCTGCTGAAGCAGGCGGGGGTGGAGTTTGAAACCGGCGAATACGAGGTGGACGAGAGCGATCTGAGCGGCGTACATGCCGCCGAAATGCTCGGCGTGGATCCCGACTGCGTGTTCAAGACACTGGTGGCCCGGGGCGAGGGGCGGAATCTGTACGTGTTCTGCATTCCCGTGGCACAGGAGCTGGACCTGAAGAAGTGCGCGTCCGCGGTGGGCGAAAAGAAGCTGGAGATGGTGCACGTCAAGGAGCTGCTGGGGCTGACGGGCTACGTCCGCGGCGGCTGCTCGCCCATCGGCATGAAGAAAAAATATCCCACGCTGATCGACGAGACGGCGCAGCTCTTCGACAGAATCTACGTCAGCGCCGGCATGCGCGGTCATCAGATCATCGTCGCGCCCGACGCGCTGGCGGAGTTCGTCGAGGCGAAATACGCCGATCTCACCAAATGAGCGAAGGGGGAGAGCGCCCGATGAAGGCGGTTCTTTTCGATTTCAACGGTACGCTTTACAACGATACCGCGCTGCACATGGCCGCATGGAAGAATTTCTTCCGGAAGTTTTTTGACATGAAGCTGACGGACGAGGAGGTCTTTCGCCGCTGCATCGGCCCGAGCAACGCCGACATCTTCGCCGATTTCTTCCACGGAACGCTGCCCGAAGCGGAGGTCGCGCGCCTGAGCGGCGAGAAGGAGAAGGAATATCTCGCCGCCGCGCGCTCGGATCCGAAGAACCTTCAGCTGATGGACGGCGTGCCGGAGATGTTCGACCGTATGACAGAAAGCGGCGTTCCCTTCGCGCTGGCCACGGCTTCGCCCATTGGAAATGTGGAGTTTTATCTTGAGGATCTGGGGCTGAAGCGCTGGTTCACGCTGGATCGCATTGTCTACGACGAGGGCACGCTGCCCTGCAAGCCAGACCCGGCATTTTACATTGAGGCGGCGCGCCGACTGGGACTCACGCCCCGGGAATGCGTCATCGTCGAGGATTCGCGCACGGGCATTCAGGCGGCCGTCAACGCCGGCGCGGGCCGGATCGTCGCCATGGATCGCACCACGCCGCGCGACTGGCTTGAAGGAAATCCGCACATCGACGCGATTATCCATGATTTTTTCCATTTCGAAGACGCAATGGGTGAATTCGACAGTTAAATTTCCATTGGAAATGTAAAATATCGCGCAACGGCCTTCAACGGCAACAAATTTGTAGTATAATAACATCGTATGTGATATACAGCGCGTTTATGCGCGCCGATCTGCCATGAATTTTTTCTGGCACAAGAAGGAGGAAGAACCATGCAATATTCTCGCGAAGTTGAGGAAATGGTGTGCGTCGCCAAGGGTCCGAACCATGGTCCCGCGCCGATTCCGGAAGAGGGCAAGTGGATTCAGGCCAAGGAAATCAAGGACATTTCCGGCTATACCCACGGCATTGGCTGGTGCGCTCCCCAGCAGGGTGCCTGCAAGCTGTCTCTGAACGTCAAGAACGGCGTCATCGAAGAGGCGCTGGTGGAAACCGTCGGCTGCTCCGGCATGACCCACTCCGCCGCCATGGCCAGCGAGATCCTGCCCGGCAAAACCATCCTTGAGGCGCTGAACACCGACCTCGTGTGCGACGCCATCAACACCGCCATGCGCGAGCTGTTCCTGCAGATCGTGTACGGCCGCACCCAGTCCGCGTTCTCCGACGATGGTCTGCGCATCGGCGCGGGTCTGGAGGATCTGGGCAAGGGCCTGCGCTCCATGGTCGGCACCATGTACGGCACCAAGGCCAAGGGCACCCGCTATCTGGAGATGACCGAGGGCTACGTGCTGAAGATGGCTCTGGACAAGGACGATCAGGTCTGCGGCTATCAGTTCCTGTCTCTGGGCAAGATGATGGACGCCATCAAGAAGGGCATGACCCCCAACGAAGCCTACGAGAAGAACATCGGCACCTACGGCCGCTTTAAGGCCGAGGACGGCGCGGTCAAGTGGATTGACCCGCGCAAAGAGTAAGTAGGAGGTGCGCGTAGAATGTCTCTGTTTGAAAATTACGAAGGTCGCATGCCCCAGCTTCAGCCCGTTCTGGACAAGTACGGCTTCAAGGATTTTGAAGAAGTCAAGGCTTTCAACAACGCCCGCGGCGTAGACGCCTATAAGATCGTCGAGAGCACCCAGCCCATCTGCTTCGAAAACGTCAAGTGGGCCTACGAGCTCGGCGCGGCCATCGCCTTCAAGAAGGGCGTGAAGACCGCCGCGGACGCCGCCCGCTGCATCGGCGAGGGCCTGCAGGCCTTCTGCATCCCCGGCTCCGTCGCGGATCAGCGTCAGGTCGGCATCGGCCACGGCAATCTGGGCGCGATGCTGCTGGACGAGGAGACCGAGTGCTTCGCCTTCCTGGCCGGCCACGAGTCCTTCGCTGCCGCCGAGGGCGCCATCAAAATCGCTCTGAACGCCAACAAGGTTCGCAAGAATCCCCTGCGCGTCATCCTCAACGGCCTGGGCAAGGACGCAGCCATGATCATCTCCCGCATCAACGGCTTCACCTATGTGCAGACCAAGTACGACTACCTGTCCGCGGACGTGAAGGAAGACCACGCGCTGACCATCGTCAGCGAGACCGCCTATTCCACCGGAGACCGCGCGAAGGTCAAGTGCTACGGCGCGGACGACGTGCGAGAGGGCGTGGCCATCATGTGGCATGAGAACGCCGACGTGTCCATCACCGGCAACTCCACCAACCCCACCCGTTTTCAGCATCCCGTGGCGGGCACCTACAAGAAGGAGCGCCTCGAGGCCGGCAGGAAGTACTTCTCCGTGGCCTCCGGCGGCGGCACGGGCCGCACGCTGCATCCGGACAACATGGCCGCCGGCCCCGCCTCTTACGGCATGACCGACACCATGGGCCGCATGCATTCCGACGCGCAGTTCGCTGGTTCCTCCTCCGTCCCGGCGCACGTCGAGATGATGGGCTTCCTGGGCGCGGGCAACAACCCGATGGTCGGCATGACCGTCGCCGTGGCTGTGGCCGTGGAAGAAGCGAGCAAGTAAGGCATAACGAAGGAGCCTTCGGCATACCGCCGAGGGCTCCTTTTGCGTGTTCTTCAATCATCATCATATGGACACCAAGATTGGCAATCTGGATATTCGTCCGCATGTTCGCATACGCCGCAGTAGCTTTCGTCGCCTTTCTCCTCGTCATCTTCTAGTTCACACTCGGAATTTTCTTGCGCAACTCGATCCAATGCACAATCGCAGCAGATTATTCCATTGCTCCAATAATCTTGTAAATCTCCACCATCTGTCATATCTGTGAATCTGTCCTGATCCTCAATCAAATCAAAGGTACATCCACACTTCTCGCAATGTTCGAAATAGACACCGTCGACTTCATCCTCGATCGCTTGTATTGCGCAATCGCCACACAAACACTTGCGAATTCGAGTGTAAGACAGGTTTTCATATTCCGAGCAAAACTGTTCTTCTGCTTCCCTTGGATCAAAATCATTGCCACACCATTCACACTTGCTCACTGTAATGCCTCCTTTTCAGCAAACGCTGAAGTCACCGTATATTTATTATATAGTCAATATGCAACAAAGTCAATAGCCCTCTCTAAACAAGGTGTTCAGTTACTTCAAATGAATCAGTATCTTCCGTATTTATGCGCGGCATTGTACATGGCCAGCACATTCTCCACCGGCGAATTGTCCTGAATGCAGTGGGTGGGGGCGAAGTGGTAGCCGTGGGTGGGCATCATTACTTCCAGCACATGGCGGCAGTCGGCGGTCACGTCCTCGGGCGTGCCCGTGGCCAGCGGGCCGGCGGTGGAAATGCAGCCGCGGAAGGTCAGCCGGCCGCCGAAGCGCTCCGCCAGATACTCCGGCGACATGTTGGCCGCCTCGGGCTGAAGGGTGTCCACGCCGCGAACGCCCATGTCGATGAAGTCCTCATAGACCCAGCTGGACGAACCGCAGGTGTGGAACATGGCGGGCACGCTGTGAGCCTTCGCCAGATCCACGAAGCGCTGATGGATGGGGCGAAGAGTCTCGCGGTAGAGGTCGAGGCTGATCATCGGCGTGTGCTGGGTGCCCAGATCCTCGCCCAGCCAGACGAAGTCCAGCATGTCGCCCAGCGCGTCGGCCAGCCGCGACAGCATCTCCAGCTGGAACGCCGCGCGGCGCTCGATGAAGCGCATGGCGGCTTCATCCTTCATCAGCAGATGGCAGAGAACATCCTCCATGCCCATGATGCGGCCGTTGGAATTGATGACGTCGGGCACGCCGGCGCTGCCGATGTACAGCGCGTACTGACCGCCGTAGCTCTTCGCCTGCTCCCGCGCCTGATCGTAGTCGAAATCGTCGGGATTCGGCACGGGAAACGCGTCGAAATCCGCGTCGTCCGCGCCCTCCAGGGGAAAATCGCAGAAATCCCAGTAGCCGCCCGTCTCGTGGGCGACCCAGCGCATGACACAGCCCTCCAGCGGATCCACCCGGCGCTCGGGCGGAGCCTTGTACAGCTCCGGACCGACATAGGGCGCGCTGACGCCGCGGTAATCCACGCCCAGCGCCTGATAGACGCTCTCCATGTCGTCGTTCGCCACGCCCAGTTCGCGGCACAGGCGCGCGTGGATGGCCGCGTTGGCCTCGTAGCCGATGGTCACGCGGTCGGTCTTTTCGAATTCAAAGGTTCGTCTGACGCGCTCCCGCGCCGTCATGGTCTCGGGAGCCTTCTGAATGCGCTGCATGAAAATCCTCCTTAAAAATGGAGTTTATTTGAAGTTATCATACCACAGAGCTCTTCGAATTTCAACGGAAGAATCGACGTTAGTTGACAAGCCGTGGAAGTTCTCTTATAATTAGAGACGAGAATTTTACCCACACAGGAAACGGAGGAATACGACCATGGAAAGACCCAACGCATGGAAAAGCTATGACGAGCAGGCGCTTCAATCGCTGGAAAATATCAGCCTTGGCTATCGCCACTTTCTGGACAACGGCAAGACCGAGCGCGAGTGCGTGGCGCAGGCCGTCGAAATGGCGCAGAAGCATGGCTATGTCAATCTGAACGACGCGATTCGCGCGGGCAAGGCGCTCAGGGCGGGCGACAAGGTGTACGTCAATCAGATGGGCAAGGCGATCATGCTGTTCCATCTGGGCGAAAAGCTCTTTGCCGACGGCATCAACATCGTCGGCGCGCACATCGACTCTCCGCGCATCGACCTGAAGCAGAATCCCTTCTACGAGGACACCGATCTGGCCTTTGCCGATACGCACTACTACGGCGGCATAAAGAAATACCAGTGGGTCGCCCGGGCACTGGCGCTGCACGGCGTGGCGGTCAGGAAGGACGGAACGAAGGTCAATGTCGTCATCGGCGAGGATGAAAACGACCCCGTGGTCGGCATTTCTGACCTGCTGATCCATCTGGCCGGCGAGCAGATGGACAAGAACGCCAGAGAGGTCGTCACCGGCGAAAATCTCGACCTGATCATCTGCGGCCGTCCGCTGGAGGGCGAGGAAAAGGAGCCGGTCAAGGCCATGCTGCTCAAGCTGCTGAGTGAGAAGTACGGTCTGGACGAGGAGGATCTGCTCTCCGCCGAGATCGAGGCCGTTCCCGCGGGCAAGACCCGGGACTTCGGTCTCGACCGCAGCATGCTGCTGGGCTATGGACACGACGACCGCGTGTGCGCCTACGCCTCTCTGGAAGCCATTTTCTCCATGGAGGAAACGCCGAAGTATACCTGCTGCTGCCTGCTGGCCGACAAGGAGGAGATCGGCAGCGTGGGCGCGACGGGCATGCAGGCGCGCTATTTCGAAAACGCCATGGCCGAGCTGATGGCGCTGACCGGCGAATACAGCGAGCTGAAGCTGCGCCGCGCGCTGTCCGCCTGCCGCATGCTCTCCTGCGACGTGAGCGCGGGCTACGATCCGCTCTACGCCTCGGCCTTTGAGAAGAAGAACGCCGCTATTCTGGGTCATGGCGTGTGCTACAACAAGTTCACCGGCTCGCGCGGCAAGTCCGGATCCAACGACGCGAACCCCGAGTACATCGGCCGCCTGCGCAAAATCATGGACGACAACCACGTCTGCTGGCAGACGGCGGAGCTGGGCAAGGTGGACGTGGGCGGCGGCGGAACCATCGCCTTTATCTGCGCGCTGTACGGCATGGAGGTCATCGACAGCGGCGTGGCCGTGCTGTCCATGCACGCCCCCGAAGAGATCATCAACAAGGCCGACCTGTACGAGGCCGTCAAGGCCTACGCCGCGTTCATGCGCGAGGCGGACAGAGCCTGAGCAGCTTCTCAAAAGCAACCCCGCCGGGATTCGTTTCCCGGCGGGGTTGTTCTTTGCTCACAGCGTTCGAACCGTTTGGCACTCGCGATTGAGCATCGGAACATTCGAAATGCCCATTTCTCTCAGCAGCGCCGTCCAGCGCTCCACCATGTCCGAATCGGAATCCACGGGCAGAAAGCCCGCACGGAGATAGCTGCGCACGGCGGCTCTGCGCCATTCGTCCGTGGTCAGCTCGATGAAGCGCGCGTTCTGCGCCTCCAGCTTTTCGATGCACATTCGGTTGAGAAGCGCGCTCAGCCCCCGGCCGCGAAACGCGCTTTGCAGGCCGACCATGTGCATCTCGCCCCAGCTTCCGTCGGGATGGAGGACGGCTGTGACCGTGCCGACATGCCGGCCGTCATGGTCGAGGAACAGCACGTCCTCGTCCATGCGCACATCGGGGCAATCGAGGATGGCTTCGAAGAAAACGTCTGTGCCCGCGTCGTCTGGAATCAGGCCGTTTTTGCAGCACTCCAGCCAGGACGGAATGTCCTCCGGGCCGCGATAGCGCGAAACGGAAAAGCCCTCGGGCCATTCGGGGCAGAAGCGGGGCGCGCCCGCCGGGCGGTACATCATCAGCTGCTGCATAAGCGCCTCCTTTAGTCCACGCGCCTGAACACGATGGCCGTGCGGCTGGGAAGATAGACCGTAAAGCCCACGCCCTTGTCCGGGACGGGCTTGGCGGTGTAGACATAGCGCTCGCTGACGCGATCCTGACCGCCGAATTCGATGCGGTCGGTGGTGAACACGGCGCGATACTGCCCCTCGCCGGTGATGTGGGCGGGCACGAAGAAGTCCGTGGGCGACGCGTCGGGGCTGAAGTTGAACAGATAGATCAGATCGCCCTTGGCGAAGGCCAGCAGCTTGTTCTTTTCGTCCATCCAGAGGTTCGCCGCGGCGGGCTTGGTCATGACGCGATATTTGCGCGCGAACTTGAGCATCTCCCGGTCGAAGCGCTCCAGCCATTCGTATTTCAGATAGCCGTTTTCCGCCAGCGACCACTGGCGGCGTGCGTAGTGATGGCTCCAGCCGTTGCCCTCGCGGGGAAAGTCGATCCACTCGGGATGGCCGAATTCGTTGCCCATGAAGTTCAGATAGGCCTCGCTGCCCAGCGCGAGGGTGATAAAGCGAATCATCTTGTGCAGCGCGATGGCGCGGTCGATGGCCAGCGAATGATAGGCCTTGTCCATGCCCGTGTACATCTCCGCGTCGGCCATGCGGAAGATCAGCGTCTTGTCGCCCACCAGCGCCTGATCGTGGGACTCACAGTAGCCCACGTTCTTCTCCTGTGGGCGCCGGGTGGTCAGCTCGTACCAGAGCCGGCCCATGTCCCACTGGCGATCGGGCACGTCCTTGAGCAGGCGAATCCAGAAATCGGGGATGCCCATGGACAGGCGATAGTCGAAGCCGATGCCGCCGCTGCGGATGGGCAGCGCCATGCCGGGCATGCCGCTCATATCCTCAGCGATGGTCACGGCGAAGGGGTTGACCTCGTGAATCAGCTCGTTGGCCAGCTGCAGATAGGTCAGCGCGTCCACATTGGTGTTCAGGCCGAAGTACTGGCTGTAGTCGGTGAAGTTTTCGCCCAGGCCATGGTTCTGATAGATCATCGAGGTCACGCCGTCGAAGCGGAAGCCGTCGAAGTGGTATTCCTCCTGCCAGAACTTCAGATTGGACAGCAGGAAGTGGATGACCTCGTGCTTGGCGTAGTTGAACAGCTTGGAGCCCCATGCGGGGTGATTTCCGCGCTCGCCGGGCAGGAAATACTGATCCTCCGTGCCGTCGAAGAGGTTCAGACCTTCGCCCACGTTGGCGCAGGCATGGGAATGCACCACGTCCAGCAGCACGTACATGCCCAGACTGTGGGCCTTGTCCACGAGGGCCTTCAGGTCGTCCGGCTCGCCGTACCAGTGGGACGCGGCGAAGAAGCTGCTGACCTGATAGCCGAAGGAGGCGTAGTAGGGATGCTCCATGACGGCCATCAGCTGAACGGCGTTGTAGCCCAGCGATTTGATGCGCTCCAGATTGAAATCGGCGAACTCGCGATAGGTGCCGATGCCCTCGCGCTCCTGCGCCATGCCGATGTGGGCCTCGTAGATCATCAGCGGCGAGATCTTCTTGCGGCCATAGCCGCCGTCCGTCCATTGGAAGGGCCTTTCCGGCGCCCAGATCACGCCCGTGAGCTGATGGGTGAGGGGATCCTGCACCGTATAGCGGATGTAGGCGGGAATGCGGTCAAAGCTCCGGCCCCCGCGGGTGATCTGGAGCTTGACGTGCTGGCCGTGCTTCAGCGCGTCTGCGCCGGAAAGCTCGATCTCCCACACGCCGCCGTCCAGCTGCCGAAGGGGATGAGACGCGCGGTTCCAGTCGTTGAAATCGCCGATCAGGTGAATCGCATCCGCGCCGGGCGCCCACTCGCGAAAGACCCAGCCCGCCTGTGTGCGATGAAAGCCGTAGTACAGATATCCGTTGGCAAACGCGGACAGCGCGGCGCTGTCGCCCAGCAGCTGCTTGCGGACGGCGGCATTGCGCTCCATGCGCAGCGCCACGTCCGCGGCGTAGGGCTTCAGCAGCGGATCCAGCGTCAGAATTCGATAAGGCGTTTTTCGGGAAGCTCTTTTCATTCCGTGTCCACCTCCTTTCCTTATTATACAAAATGCGCCGTGTAAAATCAATGTGCAAACTCTCAAAGGAAAAAATAAGTTGCGCGGGGGAATGCCGGCAGCGCGCGCTCCATAGGATTGTTATGAATTCGGCGCGGGGAGGCGGGATCCATGGCGAAGCGGAAATGGCTGCGCTGTCTGCCCGAGGACGCGGCCGACGCGGCGCGCAGGGCGAAAGAGACGCTGACGGAGCTTCGGCTCCGGGCGGACAGGCCCGCGCAGCTCTGCACTGCGGACGGCGACCGCTTTCTGGACGCGCCGATCTCCGCTCAGGAACTGCGCGGAATCGCCGTGCGCCTGATGGAGCACAGCTATTACGCGAGGGAGGACGAGCTGGCGCAGGGCTTTTTCACGCTGTCCGACGGAAGCCGCGCCGGCGTGAGCGGAACCTACGTCTCCCGGGGCGGCGAGGTACTCTCGCTGCGGGAAATCGGCTCGCTGTGCATTCGCTTCGCCCGGGAAATGCCCGGCTGCGCGCAGAAACTCACGGAGCTGATCGCTCCGGGCGAGAACCTGCGCAGCGCGCTGGTCGTCTCTCCGCCGGGACTGGGCAAGACGACGATGCTGCGGGACGCGGCGCGGCTGCTGTCCGAGGCAGGATGGAACGTCGGAATCGCCGACGAGCGCCACGAGCTGGCGGCCTGCCTGCGCGGCGTGCCCACGCTGAACGTGGGGCCGCGCACCGACGTGGCCGACGGCTGCCCCAAGGCGCAGGGCATGGAGCGGCTGCTGCGCTCCATGGCTCCCGACGTGCTGATTACCGACGAGCTGGGCCCGGAGGACGTCAAGGCCGTCGCTCTTGCGCTGCATCGCGGGGTGGCGATGCTGGCTTCATGCCATGCGCGAACAGTGGACGAGGTGCTGCGCGGCTTCGCGGGGCCGATGCTGGGCGTGGGAGGGTTCGAGCGCATCGTCCTGCTGGGCGGCGTACCGGGACATATCGCCGAATGGCGGGATCTGAGCGGGGAGGCGGGAAAATGCGCGAACGACTGATTTTGAGCGCGATCCTGATCGTCTGCGGCGCGCTGACCGGACTGGCGGCGGCGGACGGCGCGCGGCGCAGACTGCGGCTGCTGGGGCGGCTGACCGAGGCCGTGCGGCTGCTGCGCGTGCGCATGCTCGAGCGGGCGGAGCCGCTTCGCTCCGCGCTGGAGCGCACCGAAGAAGCGACCTTCGGCGAAATCGCCCGGGCGATGGACGATCTGACCGACGCGTCCGCGGCATGGCGGCGCGTCCGGGAAAAGCTGACACGCCGCGGCGGCGCGCTGGACTGCCTGACCGAGAGCGACCTCGCAGCGCTGACGGAGCTGTTCGACGGTCTCGGCCGGAGCGGACAGGCGGAGCAAAGGCTGCTGCTGGACGCAGCGCTGGAAGCTCTGAAGCACGCTCAGACGGACGCGCGGTCGCAGATGGAGCGGGCCAATCGGCTCTATCCATCTGTGGGACTGCTGGTCGCGGCGACGGCGGTCGTGCTGCTGCTGTAAGCGATTCGCTGCAAAGGCTGCTTATGGATATGTTGACGGGCACGGATGGAACAGACTTCCCAGCTTGATCTGTCAGTGGGCCTGCTGGTCTCGGCGGCGGCAGTCGCGCTGCCGCGAATGGCGGACGATTGGTTCTGGAACCGCTGGATATTATTGAAGCGTGCGCAGATAAAGTGAGCGAATCGTCTCCATCCCTGCTGTGCTATAGCAAACAAATCATTTTCAGGAAAGCGGGTGAGGCAGATGGACGTGGACGTGCTCTTTCGCATCGCCGCCATCGGCATTCTGATTACGGTGATTTCCCAGATTCTGACCCGCGCGGGGCGCGAGGACATTGCGACGCTGGCCACGCTGTCCGGGCTGATCGTGGTGCTGGTCATGGTGGTCAACATGGTCTCCGACCTGTTCGGCTCCATCCGGAGCCTGTTTTCGCTGTGACTGAGGCTGTGCGCGTCATCGCGCTGTGCATGGGCGCGGCGCTGTTTTCCGGCCCGCGTATGACCGGCACCCTCACCGGAAACGAAGTCAGTCTCTTCTGCCTGATGACGGGCAAAGCCAGCACCCGCGTCTCCGTCATAGACGGCGCGCAGTATAAAACCCGCCTGCAAACCCGCGTCAAACGCAGAATCGATCCGGATGGCACGCTCTTTGTCTCTCTGCGCCTGACGCTCACCCTCTCCGCCGGTAATCAGCGGCGCACGGAAGAAGAAATCGCCGCCGAAATTGCACAGGACTGCGTCAACGTGCTGCAAAAACTCCAGGCCGCCTCCTGCGACGCCGTCGGTTTCGGCAAAATCCGCATTCGGGCTTTTCCCGATATTCCCGCCTGGGAGCGCCTGAACTGGCCCGCGCAGTATGAAACCCTGCCCGTCCGCGTGACCGCCGACGTAAAAATCCTGCAATAACGCAAAAGCGAAAAAGGATTTTTTCTTTGAACAGAGAAACATGTTTTCATCCCTTTGATTGCGCAGCAATCAAAAGTGGGAAGTGCAGAAACCTCAGGTTTCTGCCGGGGTTTGGGGCAGCGCCCCCAACGTTTTTTCCTCTCCCCGTACATTACAAGAAAGCGTGAATGCCATGAATTTTTTGAATGAAGCCCAAGCGTATGAAGGCGAAATGCGCGCCTTTTTCGAGGATCTCCACCGCCATCCCGAACCGTCCCATTTTGAAAACCGAACCAACCTGCGCGTGCGCGAGCAGCTCAAAGCCCACGGCATCGACATGCTCTGTCCGAAGGACAACATCACCATCGCCGTCATCCATGGCGCAAGGCCCGGCAAAACCGTCGGCCTGCGATTCGATACCGATGCGCTGCAACTTCAGGAGCTTTGCGACGTGCCCTATAAATCCGAACACGACGGTCTGATGCACGGCTGCGGCCACGACGCGCATACCACCTGCGGCGTGTATGTCGCCCGCCTGCTCAAAGCGCACGCCGACGAGCTTTGCGGCGCCTATAAGATCATCTTCCAGCCCGCCGAGGAGGGCGAACACGGCGCGGACGAGGTCATTGCAACGGGACTGGTCAGCGACGTAGACGCGTTTTTCGGCCTGCACGTCTGGAGCCTGTATCCGACCGGCACGCTGCATGCCACGCCAGGCGGCATCTGGGCCGAGCCAGATATGTTCAAAATCACCATCCACGGCAAAGGCGGCCACGGCGCAACGCCGGAACAGTGCGTAGACGCGATCACCGCGGGCGCGGCGGTCGTGCAGTCGCTGCAAACCATCGTCTCCCGCTTCACTTCCCCGATGGACAGCGTGGTCGTCACCGTCGGCTCGTTCCACGCGGGCACGCGCTGCAACATCATCGCGCAGGACGCCGTGCTGGAGGGCACGCTGCGCGCATTTGACGACAACGTGCACGCGCGGCTCATCGAGCATTTCAAGCGCATCATCACCGACGTGAGCGCCGCCTACGGCTGCACCGCCGAAATCGACATCAACGAAGTGACGGGTGTGGTCGTCAACGACGAAGCCCTCTGCCAAATCGCCCGCGAAACCGCCGCCGAACTCGTTCCGCCGGAAAAAATTCAAAAACAGGAACCCTGCATGCTCGGCGACGACTTCGCCGCCTACCGCGCTATCGCCCCCAGCTGCTTTGTGCAGGTCGGCATGCTCGCGCCGGAAAAGAATTGCTGCTACGCCCATCACCACGGCATGTTCAAGGTGGATGAGGATGTGCTGCCGCTGTGCGTCGCGTGGATGGCCGCCAATGCCGAGCGCGCCGCAAGAAGCTGATTTTTCCACAGTTCTGTGGAAAAAGCGCCCCGTTTTTCCCGTTTGACCGCCCGCAGATTATGATTTCTTAACGCAGATTTAAAAGGGGTTTTCCTTTTTTCGGCGAAAGAATACGATATACGGCTTGTTAAACAGCCATTTTCCGGGGAGGAACGTCATCGCATGAGTCAAAAACCATCCAAGCGTCAGCGCTTCAAAAATTTCATTCTGCGCCGAAAACTCAACGTGCTGGGTCTGCTCGTCATCACCGTGATGAGCGCTCTGATTACGCTGGTCTGCGCGATTCGCGGCTTTGTCTACACGGATATCCTGTTTATCGTCTCGCTGCTGCTGGTAGCGCTCTGCTTTGTGCAGTCCATCAAGCTCAAAAAGAGCTTCCGCACCATTCCGCAGCATTTCAAGGCTTCCCGCCGCCGCCATCTTCATGAGGAAAACAACATGGAACGGCCGGAAGCGTGATTGTCCACAATCTTTTCTGTTTTTGTGGATAAATCGCATCATTTTTCAAAAGTAAAGCGCCCGATTTTGGCCGGGCGCTTTTTTCATATTCGCTTTTCCTCTTTTCAGGGCGCATTGCATTTTGTCTTGCATTTTGATAGGGTCAGCCGCCCCACATCTACGCCCTCCAGCGTCAGCAGGCCGATTTTTTTATCGATGCCGCCCGCATAGCCCGTCAGGCTGCCGTTTGCGCCTATCACGCGATGACAGGGCACAATGATGGAAATCGGGTTGTGTCCAACCGCGCCGCCGACAGCCTGCGCGCTCATGCCGCTGCCGAGCAGCGCGCCGTATGTCGTCGTTTGCCCATACGGAATTTCGAGCAGGCGCTTCCAGACGCGCCGTCTGAAATCCGAACCGATCAAATGCAGCGGCGGCATGAAATCCGGCTGTCCGCCTGCAAAATAGATATCCAGCCAGCGCGCCGTTTCATCCAGAATCGGCGTGCGCTTTTCTTCGCGCGCTTCAGGCAGATTGGCCGCAAAATATTTCGCGCCGTTAAACCAGAGTCCCGTCAATCCCGCATTGTCCGCGGCGAGCAGCACGCCGCCCAGAGGGGAATCGTAATGCCAGATAAAAGTCACAGCCATACCTCCAACTCATTCCAGTGCTTTCGGCAGATTCCACTTAAACACCGTTGCCAGCATGCGCACCGCCGTGGTGATCAACATGCCCAGCCCATAGGCCGCGACTTCGCCCAGACCGACGCGCAGCAGCAGCGCATAGCCCAGCGCGCCGAGAATCGCCGCGACGGCATAGACACGCTTTTTGAGCACGAACGGCATTTCACGCAGCAGCACGTCGCGAATCATACCGCCGCCGATGGCCGTGGTCGTGCCGAGGAACGTGGTCAGAAACATATTGTCGGCAAAACCCGCCTCCATGCCGATGCGCGCGCCGGAAACGGCGAACACGCCAAGCCCGATGGCGTCGAACACGTTGTTGATCTGCTCGATCATTCTTTCGCGGGCGACATAGCGCTCCTTAAACGTCCTTGCGATGGCAAACACGATGATCGCGCACAGACAGGCGAGCAGCACATAATGGAAATTGGTAAACATGCGCGGCGGGAAATAGCCGATGAGCATATCGCGCAGCGTGCCGCCGCCCAGCGCGGTGAACACGGCCATCAACAGCACGCCGAAAATATCCGTCCCCTTATCCACGGCGACCATTGCGCCGGACACGGCAAAGGCTGCCGTTCCGACAGCCTCGCAGACACTGAAAATTCCGTTGATATCGGTCATATTGCTCCTTCAGGGAACGCTTGGGGCTCCATCCCAAACCCTGCCGGGAACCTGAGGTTTCCGGCCTTCCCACCCTATATCGCCTTTATTCAAATTTTCTCTGCTTCAAAACCGCTTTTACGGCTTTCTGAGCATCTTCGCCCAGCAGCGCGCGCCGCCGGGCTTCGCCCAGTGCTTTAGCCAGTTCCGGCCCCGGTTTCATGCCGCCCGCAAGCAGCATACCGCTGCTCGGCATCCCTCCGGCGATCGTCTCCTGATAAATTTTGACGCGTCCCATCAGAAACGCTTCTTCTTTGGGCGCGTCTCCGCCCGCGCTCCCCTTGCCCATCGTATCGCAGGCGGCCAGCAGCGCAAGATCATGCGGACAGACGGATTCATCAAACAGCAGATTGGTTCTGCCCGCTTCCACCTGCACGTAATAGCAGACATGCGCGCGCATATGCAGGCGGCACATGTTTTCGCAATAGGCGATGATCTCTTTGCCCGCGCCGAGCCGCCCCAGCATGGCGCGCGCCAGCGGCACGCCGGTGTTCTCGTGCCCATTCGCATGCCATTCGCCGTCTTCGCCCCGCGTGGTGGAGATCGCTTTGCCCAGGTCATGGGTCAGCGCCGCATAAACAAAGGCTTCCGGCTTTTCCGCCTGCAGGAGCGGGTTGTCGATGCGCGTGATCACTGCATACCCCACCACATGCGCGCCTTCCTGCATCGGGATCCGTTTTCCGACCCACAGGCAATGCGGATACGCCTCGGGAGAAAGGAACGTGATCGTTCCGCGGGCCGACGCGCCCGGCTGCACGGAGTCCACATCATAATAATAGTGAACGCCGGTCGTCAGGCAGGTATCGGTCAGCCGATGCGCCGGGCGATACCCGTCACGGGCGGGGCTTTTCCGAACGTCATTGAATGAAAAAAACGCCTCTACGTCCGGCGGGCGCTCCGGAACAGGCGTTACTGGAATTCGTTGTCTCATCTGGTGCGTCCCCTCCGTTCTGCTGACAGAATATCCTGCGCCGGAGGCCCTGTCAAGCGCAAAAAATCCGCCCGCCGCAGGTGTTCTGCCCGGATGGCGTCTATCGTCCGTTTGCTCCGGCTGCCTTTTTATGCTATTATGGAACAGAATCCGCAAAAAGAGAGGGGACCCGAGACATGAAAAAAACATGGCATACCGTATTTCTGATCCTGCTGATCTGTCTGGACGCGGCGCTGCTGCTTCTGCCGCTGCTGCCCGGTTATCGCGCGCTGTTCGATATTGGCCCGTATCCCGACCGGCTGCCCGCGTTCCGCTTCCTGAAGCTGGCCGGTTACGCCCTGTTTTTCCCCCTGACGGCATACGGCTGCGGCAGGCTGCTGGCGCGCATCCGCAGGCCCCGGCTCCGCTGGCTGCCGGCGGCGGTCTTTGCGCTGATCGCCACGGCGCTGGTCTGTCTGCACAACAACTGTCTGCACATGCTCTGCCGGCTGGACAGCGGCTGGGAGCACGTGCCGCACATGTATGAAAATCTGGTGCGCACGGACCTGACTTACCGCGGCGGCATCGGCATCTTCCGGTATGTGCTCCCGTGGGCCGGCACCCTTCTGCTGTGCGTTCTGGCCGGTACATACAGCCTGCAGCAGTTCCTGTCGCTCTGCCGGAAAGCATTCGCGGCACTGCGGCGGCACCGCCTGCTGCGCCGCGCGCAAACGCGTCATGCGCTGCCCTGTTCCCTGCTGGTGCTCAGCATGGCGGACCGCGCGCAGTTCGCCGCCGAGCTTGTGGACCGGCTCGACCGCGCGCATATCGTGCGCACCAGCGGCGCGCAGCTGCGCAGCCGGTGCGCCACACCGTCCGGGGCGCTCGACGACGCGGCGGGATCGCTGTGTGCAAACGCCGGCTTTCTGGTCGTGGAGGACCTCGAGGCGTTTGTCTGCGGTACGGAGCAGTGGCAGAGAGCCTGCGCGTTTTTCTTCCAGAACATCATCGAGGACGGGACCGATGTCATCGCGACGGCGGACGATCCGGCAAAAACCGCGCCGGAGTTCTGGTCCCGCTTGACCTGCGCCTGCCCGTTTTCCGTCCGAACGCTGAAAGAATGACCGCAGGCGCAACATTCGCATCTGAATTTTGCACCCCCATGGTGGTATTTCTGCGAATTTTGATGTAAAATGCCTGCAAAAACACCGAAAACACCATCACCAAGGAGGAACTGCCCATGACCCACCGCAAACACGCGGCCGCGCTGCTGACCGCCGTGCTCCTGCTGGCGCTGACTGCCTGCGGCAGGCAGACCGCCGCCGCATCCGACCCCGCACAGACGCCTGCGGCCCCGGCCGTTGAGACGCCCGTCATCACCGCCCCGTCTGCGACACCGACGCCCGCCGCCGGAAAAGACGCCGGCAGCGACGGCTGGAAGGCCGAGTTTGAACGGAGCCTGCTCGAAGACTACGGCGTCACGCCCGACCACTACGAGGATCTCGGAAACGGCATCTATCAGGTCTATGTGAAGATCGACGGCAAGGTCGTGCCCTACGTCACGGTCGATTCCGCGACCGGCGACTACCACGGCTAAGCACCGGCAGCAAAACAAAAACCACGCCCCTGCGCGCCATTTTGGCGCGCAGGGGCGTGGCTGTTTTTCGGCTTTCCGCGCGGTTTATCCGCGCAGGCCGACGGCCTCGAGCACGGCCTCCACGCGGTCGGACGCCTGCACCGGCCAGCCGCCCTTGACATTCTGGCAGCCAGCGGAATCGAGCAGGTCGCGCGCGCCGCTGCCCATGAGCGCCTGGCAGGTCGTGTCGATCAGGTCCATCTGCTGGCTGAAGGAGACCTGTACGTCGTTGCCCTTGCCGCTGAGCCACGCGGCGACGGCGGACTTGATCTCGCTCTGGGTCATCGTGCTCGCCGCGCCCCAGTCGAGCAGCTTCACGGCGTAGGGTACTGCCTTGAGCGAGCTGCCGGTCACGCCGAGCTGCACGTTCTTTTCAATGTCGTCGAGCACCGTGGTCAGCTGGTCCGTCTCCGTGCCGGCCGGGCGGGCCGGGTCGAAGGCCGGGTCTGCGGGCGTCTGCACCGGCGGCGTCACGACCGTGGGGGTGGAGGACGTCTCCGGCGTCTGCGTCTTGCTGCCGCAGGCGGCCAGCGCCAGCACGAGCACCAGCGCGAGGGTGAGCGCCGCGAAGCGCTTTGCATTGCGGGGTAACCATACCTTCATATGGGGACACTCCTTTCGTTGTGTCCTTATGATATGCAAGGGCGCGCCCGCTGTCAAGAAAATGCACGCGCCCTCTTGACAAATACCCTTGGGGGGTATATATTCAACATACCCCCAAGGGGTATACAGGAAACAATGAGGTATTTGACCATGGACGATGAGAAAAAAAACTGCTGCTGCGGCTGTTCGCAGCGCAAGAAGGAGCGCACGCCGGAGGAATACAAACGGCTCATCCACCGGCTCAACCGCATCGAGGGCCAGATCCGCGGCATCCGCGGCATGGTCGAGAACGACGCCTACTGCCCGGACATTCTCGTGCAGTCGGCGGCGGCGGGCGCGGCGCTCAATGCATTCAATAAGGAGCTGCTGGCCAGCCACATCCGCACCTGCGTCGTCGAGGACATCCGCGACGGCAAGGACGAGGTGATCGACGAGCTGGTGGCGACGCTGCAGAAGCTCATGAAATGAGCCGCACCGCAAAGGAGGAACCACTTTGAAGCAATACCATGTCACCGGCATGAGCTGCGCGGCCTGCTCGGCGCGCGTGGAAAAGGCGGTGTCGAACGTGCCGGGCGTGACGGCGTGCTCGGTCAGCCTGCTGACCAACTCCATGGGGGTGGAGGGCACGGCGGCGGACCAGGCCATCATCGACGCGGTGCAGGCCGCGGGCTACGGCGCGTCGGTCAAGGGCGCGCAGCAGAGCGCGAACCCCGCCGCCGGCGCCGACGCGCTGGCCGACCACGAGACGCCGAAGCTGCGGCGCCGACTCTTCTGGTCGCTGGGTTTTCTGCTCGTGCTGATGTACTTTTCCATGGGCCACATGATGTGGGGCTGGCCGCTGCCGAAGTTTTATGACGGCAACCACGTCGCCATGGGCCTGACGCAGCTGCTGCTGACGGTCATCATCATGGTCATCAACCAGAAGTTTTTCATCAGCGGCTTCCAGGCGCTCTGGCACCGCGCGCCGAACATGGACACGCTCGTGGCTCTCGGGGCGACGGCGGCGTTCGTGTACAGTACCTATGCGCTCTTCGCCATGACGGGCGCGCAGGTGCGTGGCGACGAGCAGGCCGTCATGAACTACATGATGGACTTTTACTTTGAGTCCGCCGCCATGATCCTCACGCTCATCACGGTGGGCAAGACGCTCGAGGCCCGCTCGAAGGGCAAGACGACCGACGCGCTGCGCAGCCTCATGGAGCTCGCGCCGAAAACCGCCACCGTCGAGCGCGACGGCGCGGAGGTGACCGTCCCGGTCGAGCAGGTGCAGAAGGGCGACGTGTTCGTCGTCCGCCCGGGCGAGCGCATCCCGGTCGACGGCGTGGTGCTCGCCGGCACGAGCGCGGTCAACGAGGCGGCGCTCACGGGCGAGAGCATCCCGGCCGACAAGGCGCCGGGCGCGTCCGTCTCGGCCGCGACGGTGAACCAGTCGGGCTTTCTCAAGTGCCGCGCCACGCGCGTCGGCGAGGACACGACCCTCTCGCAGATCATCCAGATGGTCAGCGACGCGGCGGCCACGAAGGCGCCGATCGCGAAGATCGCCGACAAGGTGTCCGGCGTGTTCGTGCCGTCGGTCATGGGCATCGCGCTCGTGACGTTCGTCGTCTGGCTGCTGCTCGGCCGCACCGTGGGCTATGCGCTCGCGCGCGGCATCTCGGTGCTGGTCATCAGCTGCCCGTGCGCGCTCGGTCTCGCCACGCCGGTGGCGATCATGGTCGGCAGCGGCGTGGGCGCGAAAAATGGCGTCCTGTTCAAGACGGCGGCCTCCCTTGAGGAGACCGGCCGCATTCAGATCGTCGCGCTCGACAAGACCGGCACCGTCACCTCCGGCGAGCCCACGGTGACGGACATTTGTCCTGTTCCGGGCGTGACGGAGGCGGAGCTGCTGGGCGCAGCCTGCGCGCTCGAGCAAAAGAGCGAGCATCCGCTGGCCAAGGCCGTGCTGCGCCGCGCGCAGGCGGACGGGCTGACCGCCGCCGAGGTGACGGCGTTTCAGGCGCTGCCGGGCAGCGGGCTTCAGGCCGCGCTCGACGGACAGCTGCTCTGCGGCGGCAATGCGGACTTCATCCGCACCGTGACGGCGCTCCCCGATACCGTTTCGGCGCACGCGCAGCAGCTTGCGCAGGCGGGCAAGACGCCGCTCTTTTTCGCGCGCGGCGGGCAGCTCCTCGGCATCATCGCCGTGGCGGACGTGCTCAAGCCCGACAGCCCGCAGGCCATCCGCGCACTGCAGAACATGGGCATCCGCGTCGTCATGCTCACGGGCGACAATGCGCGCACGGCCAGGGCCATCGGCGCGCAGGCCGGTGTGGATGAGGTGATCGCGGGCGTGCTGCCCGACGGCAAGGAGCGCGAGATCCGCCGCCTGCGTGCGCGCGGCAAGGTCGCCATGGTCGGCGACGGCATCAACGACGCTCCGGCGCTCACGCGCGCGGATGTCGGCATCGCCATCGGTGCGGGCACGGACGTGGCCATCGACGCGGCCGACGTCGTGCTCGTCAACAGCCGCCTGAGCGATGTTCCGGCGGCCATCCGGCTCAGCCGCGCAACGCTGCGCAACATCCACGAAAACCTGTTCTGGGCATTTTTCTACAACACCATCGGCATCCCCATCGCGGCGGGTGTGTTCGTTCCGCTCGGCCTGACGCTCAGCCCCATGCTCGGCGCGGCGGCCATGAGCCTGTCGAGCTTTTGCGTGGTCACGAACGCCCTGCGCCTGAACCTGTTTGACCTGCACGATGCACGTCGTGATCACAAATGTGCAAGCCATCTCAAAGAAGTACCGGAAATCAAGGAGGAAACCACAATGAAAAAGACCATTTCAATCGAAGGCATGATGTGCGCTCACTGCGAGGCGACCGTGAAGAAGGCGCTCGAGGCGCTGCCGGAGGTCACCGAGGCCGCCGTCAGCCACACGGCGGGCACCGCCGTCGTGACGCTCAGCGCCCCGGTGGACGACGCCGTGCTCAAAAGCACGGTCGAGGCCAAGGACTACACCGTCACCGGCATCGCGTAATGCATCCAAAACCGCAGCAAAGGCGTCCCCTCTCGGGGACGCCTTTGCTGTTTTCTGCTCACTTTTTGTGCGCGTCGATCTTCTGCGCGAACAGCCCGTGCCGCGTGCAGTACCACAGCAGCGTGCCGTGCGCGAAGTACGGCAGGCGCGTCTGCGCGCCCCACTCGGGGTAGAGCCGCCGCAGCACGACCGTGTCCTCATGGACCAGCGCCGCGAACGACAGGTAGTGCTCCCGCTGCATGGGGTGGCCGGATGTGAGGTACCACTCGCCGTCGCTCAGCTCCGCCGTCAGGATAGCGCCGGGACGCGCCACGTGTCAAGACACGTGTAAAAAATATGCCGATTTTGGTTGCCGGGACGGAAAAAATTCGCTATACTGAAAAAAACGCCCTGTAAGGAGGTGCCCGGATGAACCACCGCGCGCGTATCCCCGCGCTGCTGCTCGCCCTTGCGCTGCTGCTCGGCTGCGCTGGCTGCGGCGGCGGGCGCGAGCCCGTGACCGTGACGATCTGGCACGTCTACGGCGGCGAGACCGAGTCCCCGCTCAACGACCTCATCGACACGTTCAACGACACCGTCGGCCGCGAGCAGAACATCCGCGTGCAGGTCGGCAGCGTCACGAACACGAACACCATCCATGAGGCGGTGCTCGCCTCGGCTTACGGCGAGCCCGGCGCCACGGCGCTGCCGGACATGTTCGTGTCCTATCCCAAGACCGTGCTGGCACTGCCGGACGCAGACATCCTCGTCGACTACCGGGACTATTTCTCGGATGCGGAGCTGGATGATTTCATCCCCGCGTTTCTCGACGAGGGCGAGGTGAACGGACACCTGACCGTGCTGCCGGTGGCCAAGAGCACGGAGATCCTGTTTGTGGACAAGACGCTCTTTGACCGCTTCGCCGCCGCGACGGGCGCAACGCTCGACGATCTGTCCACGTGGGAGGGGCTCTACCGCACGGCGGAGGCCTACACCGCCTGGACGGACGCGCAGACCCCCGACACGCCGGACGACGGCAAGGTGTTTTTCGTGCACGACTACCATTTTGATTATTTTCAGGTCGGTGTCGAATCCCTCGGCGGGGATTTTTTCGACGGCGATCAGGTGTCCTTCGGCCCGGTGTTCCGCCGGGTGTGGGAGCCGTATGCCCGCGCGACGCTTGCCGGCAGCGTCTGGCTCAAGAGCGGCTACGCCACCGAG